>ENA-UERQ01000887-UERQ01000887.1-human-gut-metagenome-genome-assembly--contig:-NODE-887-length-18468-cov-5.651242_pt1 | contig 18468 bp, 22 predicted proteins | sample MGYA00242986_ERZ507987 | MGnify/ENA primary metagenome ERZ507987 (study PRJEB26167, sample SAMN06115429) | human gut metagenome | host: Homo sapiens | place: China:Chongqing | collected 2015-04-15...
TCAGTTTTGCCTTGCCAGACCAATCGCTGCGCTGCTCGTTGCGGAGGTTGAAGTAGTCCACCAGCAGATCGGACAGCGTGGGCTCCTTCGCCTTTTCCAGAGCGTCCAGAAGAAGCTGCTTCTTCTCATTCAGGTCTGCGATCCAGCGTTGCAGCCCACGGATGGCACTGCGGATGGACTGCATCAGGCTGTTGGCGGCTCGAATGTCTCGGTTCAGGTTGCCGAGAAAAGTTTCCACGCCACGCTTTTCCATCTGGTGCGCAGCAGGGCCGAGATGGACGGTCGGTATCTGCTGCACTCCCTGCCGCTCGAATGAGCGGAGGTCAACACGTTCCGGTCTGCCAGCCGCTTCCAGATAGCGGTTGGTGATGGTTTCCCAGCTATGCCGCCAGACCTCGGCGTACTTCTGGTCGTTCCAGTCCACGGTATTTTCCTTGTGGCACTTCCAGTTGCCGGAGGGGAGCCGGATGCGCTCACCGTTCTCGTCGAGGTCGTATACCTTTCGGGCTTTCGGGAGCCACTTGCCGTGTTCATCCATTGCCCGAAGCGTCAGCAGAATGTGGGCGTGTGGGTTTCCATCGCCCTTGTCGTGGATGGCAAAGTCAGCGATCATCCCTTTGGAAACAAACTGCTCCTGACAGAATTCCTTTATCATGGAGAGATACTGTTCTTTCGGCACCTCCACCGGAAACGCCAGCACGATGCGCCGGGCAAGCTGGGAGTTCCACTGGTTTTCCACGGCTTCCACGGCATTCCAGAGGGTTGCACGGTCTGCAAATCCGGGTGGTGCATGGGACGGCAGCATGACTTCGGCGTGGACAAGTTCTTTCTTCTTGTTGTAGAATTTCGTTTTCTGGTCGTACTCACTGAACAGCCGTTCACCGCTCTGGTAAGCGGCCCCGGCAACAGCGGACTGCCCTTGGCTGCGCTTGACGATGGTAATTTTGAAATGTGGACATGGAATAGGCATCACCCCCAAACAAAAAGACCGCCCAGCAAGATTGCTCTTGTGAACGGTCTGGAATCGTATTCGGTTGTGCTCGCCGCCTTGGAGCGGAGTGCCGTGCGCTTCGGTCTTAGGCGGGAGCCGCAAAAGGATAGCTGCAAAGCAGCGCAAGGAAAATGCAGTTTTCCTTGGGATGGAATCTGGCTGTCTGCAAGACCGCAATTTCACACAAAGGGGTCCCCGGAAAAGCATCGAAGATGATTTTATGGGGAAGAGGAGGAACTGCGGAGTGAATGAGCATTTGTGCTTTTGCACAGATGCGAACGATACGCAGCAAGTGACGACGAGGTGTATAATTGCGCCCTTTATTCTAAAGGGTTTTGGACGTTGCTTCGTTCGTGAACGTCATGCACCATCTTTGCAAGCGCCAGCACGACTTCAGGTTGACGGAATGAGATCTTCAAAAGCTCCATCACCTGATCGTCGGTCAGTTCTCCCGGACAGACCAGAAAGCTTTCCAGCATTCCGGCACGAGTACAAAGACGGTGCACACGCTCTCTCCGGTTCAGCTCTGACATCCTGCGTTCAAGGATCTTTTCCCGGTGCTGGCAAGAGCGCAGCTTCTGCTCCGCTTTGGCTTTCTCGCTGCGGAGATAGGCAAGGTTGGTTTTCGGTTGGGTCATGGCATCACGCTCCTTTACAAAATAAAGAGCCAAACAATCAGTATAAAGGCTGATCATTTGGCTGTGGAAACATATTTAATTTTCGCAGTTCAGGCGGACTTGGACGGTAAACACACCGTCTTTCTTTTTCGTATAGAAGTCACCATGATTCTCCTGAACGATACGATTTATGTTCTTTAGTCCGTAACCGTGATACTCTCCGATGCGGATGCTACGGACGGTATCGCTGTATGGATTCTCAAGCCGATAAAAGAGACTGCGATACTGCTTGCGCAGTTGTAGATGAATGATTCTCTGTTCCGCTGGCAAGTCGCAACAGGCTTCAATGGCGTTGTCAAATGTGTTTCCGATAATGATGCTCAAAGACAACGATGAGATCGTCAGAACTTCAGGAATCGTCACATCCAGTTTGACCTTGATGTTATTCTTCTCTGCGATTCGCAGGTAATAATTTAAAAGAGCATCCACAACAGGGTTTCCGACAGCAGAAACATTTGTGGAACGCTCAAAAATATCCGTGGCAGCTTGTGCAATCTTGTGAAGTTCTTCGGTATCGCCGTGTTCTGCAACCGCCTGCATCGCCAGAATATATTTCTTCACATCATGCCGCAGGGAACGGACTTCTTCCTGACGTTCTTTGAGCTGCTGGTAGTATTCCATTTGAAGATTGTACTGCTGCTCGTTGAACTTGACTTTGAATTTTTCCAGTTCATTTTCCCGGAGAGCTTCCACATAGAACACAATCAGGATGTTTATAAGGAGAAGCACAGCCATAAGGCCGACCATATAATCCGGGAAATACTCATCCGCAACATGATACTGTGCTACATAACAAACCGCGATGCTTGCGACTTGGATTGCAATGATTGGCAACAGCCATAGGATGCGCAGAGCATTTCCTTTTCGGCTGAAAAAATGTGAGACCAGGACTACGAGCAGAATTTGTATCAGGTTTGAAAAAACGACATAAATCAACCGTGCTGCCCCAGCTTGCATCAGAATGTCGGTGTCCGGGATGCGCAGTCCAATCAGGAGCATTGCAAACACTTCCACCAAAGCAGCCAGTGTAAAGAAAGCTCCACTTGCGAAAACCGCCTGCCATGGCCGCACTTCGTAGAATAGCAACGCAAGGAGGAATCCGCCAACCAAAAGATAGACTGTGCGCTGCGTCACCCAATTCGGAAATAAGCTCAAAGCACACTGCCCAGCGATAAAAAGTGCAACATACACATAGAACCATCTTGAAATGGGTTCCTTTTGAGGAAACAGCCGACCGATGAAAAGCAGCAACAGGGCGATGTTGGCAAAACTCCCTGCAAACTCAACGAAATAATAAAGCATCATCTTCCCAAATAAGCGTTGAAATTTTGATTGAACTCCTGACGCTTCCTCCTGCTGATCGGCAGCTGATGTCCGCTGGAAAGAAAAACAGCGGTTCCAGTAGCGTAAACAATGTGTTCCATATTGACAAGATAACTTTTGTGTGGCGACACGAAGCATCGTTTGGGAAGCTGCTCCAAGGCTTCAGGAATGCTCATTCTCAATGTAAGGTCTTGCTCCTTGCAGTGGATCAGAACTTTATGTCCGTGGCTTTCCAGAAAGTAAATGTCCGATGTTTCCAAGGACATGGTGACACCATCGTATTCAATCGTGAAATGTTTGGAGTTCAGTTCCTGAAGGACGGCATCCATCGCCGCAGCGAACAGCGTCTGATCCAAGGGCTTAACAAGATAACGGAATGCAATACCATATCCCTGCACAGCATATTCGTGCCGCTTCGTGACAAATACCACCAAGGGATGCTTCTCCATTTGAATCAGAGATTGTGCCAGCTGAAAGCCGTTGGATGGCATCTCAATGTCGAGCAGCAGCAAATCAAAGGATTTCTTCTGCATCTGCAATTCGCTCAGAAGTTCATTCCCATCCATGTAAGTTTCAATGTCAAAGCAACCTTGCACATCGTACTGCTGAACGCTTTGAACAATGCCATCAAGGTCTGACTTCTCATCATCGCAGACTGCAACATGGTACTTCAGCATTTCGACAACCTCCACAAAATAATGTCCTGATACTATTATAGACTGTGCAAAGGCTCCTTACAAGTAGCCTGACCTACCACTTTTGTCACCAGAACGACCAGTTTTGCCAAACCTCTTGATTTTGTTGAAATTTATGATACAGTGAAGCAAAAATCAGAAGATAAGGTGGCGCAACTGCAATGTGGGAACGCACGCTGTCTCAGAAATTAGTCCGTCTTTTCTGCGAACAAAAAGTGGTAGACGAATCAAAAGCGGATGCGTATGTCTATGGGTACGAGTTGCTCATATCATCTGTTGTGAGCATTCTGCTTGTCATCCTCATCTCAATTATATGTGGTGATGTTCGATACTCGCTTTCATTCTTGATCGGCTTTATCCCGCAGAGAATCTACATTGGTGGCTATCATGCAACGTCGCACACCAGATGCTATCTGGCATTTACCGGACTGGCACTTATCTGCATTTTGCTGAGTAAAGTAATTGCAGCAAATAACCTTTTTCGTATTATAACAACAGTAGCTCTTTTGGGTATCTCTATCTTTTTCTCTCCGATAGAAGCAAAGAATAAGCCTTTGGGCAAAAAGAAGCGGTTAAGCTATAAGATGATCGTATCTGTTCTTTCGTCAATAGATTTCCTACTTGCCATTTTCAATGTGCTTCCATACACACGTCATGTGGTTTGCTACTATCTCTCCAAATGGGTGTTGATTGTATTCGCAATAATTCCTTTGATTTAACAGAAATTTAATGCCAACTTTTGTAGATAAGGAGGTGATAACATGAAAAAGAACAAATGGATGCTGCTTCTTGTCGCTTTTATTGCATTTTTGGTATTGGTTTATTTTATTGGTGCGCGCCTTAATGCAACGGCAGAGGCATTGACAATTATTTCTCTCTGCATCGGCATACTGGTCATTTATTTAGTCGTAAAAGCAATCAAATCAAAATGAAAATATGATCATTCATTTTGGAGGAATACTATGAAATCGGTGAAACACCTTTGGGCATCGTTACTAATTGTTATGGCGTTTGTAATTATCTGTCCGACAGCATTAGCGGCGACCGGTAACTCTTCGCAGATACATTCAAAAAATCCTGTGGATGCTTATCCTAATTCGACAGTTGGCGTCATTCATTTTTATATTGATGACGGAAAGCTGATTGTTTATGACCCTGACGAACGTACTAGCGTACGGGGCGATACAGGAACCGCAACGATTTACTGGACCATTCCGGGACAGGTTTTTTGGTCAATATCTTCTAATATTTCTGGGCCGATGGTGTTCTCTGGAAGTGTGAGTACAACAGCTGGTGATTATTGCCCGCTTAATGGCATTAGTTTTGATGGTTATGTTAGCGGTCTTGTAGATGTTCAAATGATGCCTGGTAGCAATTATGCAACATTGGAAGGATCAATGTTAGATATTCAAGGTGTTTCCTATGTGTTGCCGGGAGTCGAAGCGTATATGTATCATTGATTATCGGATAGAACACATGGAAAATCATATGGAAGATAATGACATTCCGAAATTTCGCACTTATCGTGGAGAAATCGAATTTGAAGGAACGTTAATACAGGCTGATATTTTTATTGACAATAAAATGCTTGAAGACAGAAACAGCTTTTTAATAAGTTTTTTGTGCAAATCTAATAAGATGTATAAAATGATTTGCAGAAATGTTTTAAAAAAGGAAGGATATTATATAAATCTAAAACTCAATGGTGTAAAATTGAAAACCCGTGTCCTTTCAGTGTCGCAAAGCTTTATTGATAGTAACTCGGAAACATATAGAATTGGCCTTATGTGTTCTAATGATTTGCGCATCTAAATCAAAAGACAGTCGATGGTACGGGTCGGAGCGAAGTATCAACAAATCAACAGCCCTCTATTTGCAACGACTGCAAATAGAGGGCTGTTTTGTTTGCTTTGGATATTTTAATTAAAGGTCAATCTTCTAATATGCCATGGTCACAGCCAAGTGAGAGATAATGCTCAATCTCACCACTCAGCACAAGCTGGACGTACTCTAAGGGCTTGTTATATAGTAGCCAGTCCAGTTCTGCTCGCTGCGCAGGGGTGTTGCCGTATTCGTCCTCAATGGAGATACAATCAATGGAAAGGGTGGTGCCATCTTCAAATCGGGCTTCCACCCGGTTGGTGTCCATGTTGTAGTGGCAGGAAAGCACTTTTTGAGAGTGATTATGGTCGAAATTCTGATTTTGTTTCATTTGAATAGCTCCTTTAATGACTTTGAAATTTGATTTTCAACAAAATGAGGTCTCTTTTTTCTTTTTCTTAAGTCACCTATCCGCACTATCCTGCATCGCAGGCGTTGACCAGCTCCGTCACATCGGAGCGTTCCATCAGGGAACGGAGAGTGTGGAACTGGTCAGCCTTTTCCTCGGACACCACATAGCGGAAGGGGGCGGGCAGGATGGGAAGGTCCTCATACCGCCACTTCTTATAGCGGTCATCGTAGGCGGCTGCGTCTGCCAGCCCCACCAGATGCTCGATGCACCAGGAAATCAACCAGCCGCCGCCCTCAAAATAGCCATCGGCCCTGGATGTGACACCCAGGGCCGATGCGATACTCTTTGCTACACTCGGTTTTTCACAAACTACAAGTTTCAAATTCAACCTCCTATATTGATAAGTACAAACTGATAAGATAAAATAATTATAATTAGGGGGGATTTTATGCGTTCACAGCTCTACTTATGGGAACCACTGAGACAGCAATATATTAGCGATTTAGCAACTATAAAAGATATGTTCATTGAGCGAATCCAACCCATTTTTGCAAATCCAGAATCAGAAGCCGAGAAATACAAAGATGAATTGTGGGAAAGCATTATGAATCGTCCTTGTGCGGAGGATGAATGGGCTGACCCTGGTGATTATGTCGATTTTGTTCAGGATAAAGCAATCGAAAGATATGAAATGCTTTCCCTCATGAAGTATAGAAACATTGGAATGTGGCTTTCATGCTTGTGCCAAGTATGGGAACAACAACTATACTCATTTATCATCCACGAAGCCGAGCACGAGGGCCTTAAGTACAATCCTGCTGATACCAAGCGAGGTTTTGCATTTACTAAAGAAGCTTTTGAATTCCATCAGCAGCGTTTTGAAGATATGCCAGCCTGGAATAAAACCAAAGAGCTGAGATTGCTAGTAAATGTAATAAAACACGCAGAGGGCGATTCAGAAGAAAAATTGCGTAAAATCCGCCCAGATTATTTTATTCAGGATATATATGGCACAGAGTATGATCCGATGTCCCTATATCATACAACATTACTTGAACCGACGTTAATGATAAAAGAGCAGGACTTTATTGATTATTTTAATGCGTTAGTTCAGTTTTGGAGCGATCTACCTGAACGAATGTATTCACATGATATATCATAAGAAGTGTGGCGGATGTTATCGTCCGCCACACTTCTTATTTGAGCGAAGCTTTTTCTTGTTCAGGAACGTCCTCGTTTTCGTATTCCTCGTCCTCGAACTCATAATCGTCCGGGTCGGCGCTGACCTTTGCGCCCTGCTTGGGCTTGATGAACTTGATGTAGGCGAAGGCTCCGCCGCCGCTCAGGGCAGCCAGCAGCAGGATCAGCACTAGAGCGCCGCTGCTGCCGGACTCCTTCTCCGGCTTCGGTTCAGGTTCCGGCTCCACCTCCGGCGCTTTTCCGGCGCACTCGCTCATATTCACCGCACAGACCGGGCAGGCGGTATTCACCGCACCGGCCTGGCACTTCTCGGCACAGATACAAGCCGCAGGCGGTTCTTCCATCTGTCCGTCCTCCAGCAGCGCCATCAGGTCGGTTTCGTCCACCCGGTTCAAGAAGTGAACGGCGGTCTCCTTGTCCTCGTTGGCACGATCAATCAAGATGTAAAAATAGTTGCCCGCTTTCGTGGTCACGGTGATAAGCTGCTTGTCACCGTAATAATCGTCCACCAGCGTGGCGTTGCCCTCCGGGGTAAGGGGCTGGCCCTCCGGCTCCGTGCCCCCGGTGGCGGGTTCCTCGGTGGGTTCCGGGGTCGTCTCGGCGGACTCCCCGGTGTAGTAGTCGCCATCTCCGCCGCCCGCAAAGGCGGTGATGGAGAAAGCGGTCATGCACAGTACAACCGCCAGCATCGCCGTAAACAGCCGGATCACTTTCTTATTTTTCATGGTCGCTGTCCTCCATATCGTCATCGGGATCCGCCGCTGCCTCTGCCTCCATCATCCCGTCGGGCAGGGTGATCAAGCCGCTGGCGTAAGCCTTCAGGAAGGCGGTCAGTTCCTTGTTATCCATCCGCACCGCCTTGACCATACGGACGATCTCCGTGTTTTCTTCCTCGGTGAGCTGCGCCTCCAGCTCCCGAAGGCGTTTCTGCTGGGCGGAGATCTTCTCCTTCGTTTTTTCAATGTCTTTGCGGATTTTCTCAACCGTTGCCATAAATCATTCCTCCAATCAAATTAGTTGTACGGCGGCCTGCCGTATGCGTAGAAATGGGACTGCCAGTAGCTCGTGTTCAGGTTGGAATACTGGATGGGGTCACCGCAATGCAGCATCATCCCGTCGCCGACATAAATGCCCACATGGGACACGCCGCTGGTATCGCAGGTGCCCACGAAGAACACCAGGTCGCCGGGCTGGGGGTCGGATACCGGGGTGGAAATGTTGTAGAGCCCCTGGGCGCCCAGCCGTCCGGTATTACACATGCCGCTGTTGGTCAGCACATAACTGACGAAGCCGCTGCAATCGAAAGAAGTGCTGGGGCTGCTGCCACCCCACACATAGGGATAGCCCAGATACTTTTCCGCCTCGGTGATAAGGGTGTTGAACCGCTCGTCCGTCAGGTATTCAGCGGAAATCTCCCAGGCGGTGGGCGGGTTTTCGATGTACTTGTTCACATACCCGGAGGACGGAAACAGGTCGGGACGGTTGCCCAGGGTGGACAAATAGGTGGCATACAAGGAAAGCTGTTCCTCACCCATCATGTAGGCCGGCGCATGGGAGAGGTCGAAGTTTTCCAGTGTGACGGTGCAAATGGTCCAGGTATAGGGCACCCGAACCGTATAGGTGTTGCCCTCGCTGTCCGTCCGTGTCTCCGTCCGATACCGGATCTCCGTGGTCACGGTTTCGGTGAGAATATATTGTTTGTCAAAGAGGGTTTGAAGGTCCCCCTGTACCTGGTCGATGGTGAACACCCCTTCATGGAGTGCCGACAGAATGGAGACCAGCACATAGGGGCCATGTTCGATCTCGTCCAGGTCGAAGTGATACTCGTCATAGTCGTGGGTGGCCTCGTAGGTATCCAGGTATTCCCGCAATTCGTTCTCTTTGGCGCAGTAGGCTTCTTCCGCCGCCAGCATATCGGAGTCCTCGGACAGATAGGAGGACGCCATGATGTTGGACACCCCGCCGCCGAACATGGAGGAACAGGATTGCAGGGAGCCCAGCAGCATCACCAGCAGAAGGCCGATGCCGCCCACGATCAGCGCGCCCTTCCAATGCCGTTTCAGGAAAATGGCGGTGCGCTTGGACTCCTGGGCGGTTTTCTTGGATGCCTTTGCCGTAGCCTCCGCTGTTTTTCCGGCCTGGGCGGTCTTGCCCGCCGCCCGGTATGCCGCTGCATATTGCTTTTGCAGTTTCCGTTTCTGCCACAGGCGGGAGATGGGATTGGATGCAAGCTGGTGGTTATCCGCCACGGCTTTCCGATAGTAGAAATCCGCATTGGCCTTGACTGCCGCCTGTTTCGCTTTTGCCGAGTCCCGCCAGGATTTCAGCTTGCGTTCCGCCCGCCAGTTCCGGACACGGCGGTTTCCGTAGCCCACAGCCTTCTCAAAGCTGCGTTCCACTAGGTGGCCCGACTGGACGCCGGAATTTTCCTGCTCCACCTCCCGGACCTTGCCGTGGATGGCGGCGCCTGCCTCTTGAATGGGGCGGGACAGCGGATTGGCATGCTGGGGGGATGGCGGTTTGGACGGAACAGCAACCTTTGCCGCGTCCAGTCGGTCCGCCGCCTTGTCCGACTTGCGGATGGCTCCTTGCAGCTCCGGTTTGGCCTGGTCTGCCTCGGAAAACTGCAATCGGGAGGATGGACGGCCCGCTGCCGCCTCGCCCTCCCGGTAGGTCCTGCGCTGTTTCCGGCGCTTCTTTTTGGCTGCTGCCTGTTCCCGGTGCAGTTCCACACGGTCCACCGCTTTTCCAGCGGCGCCCGCCGTGTCGCCGTATACAGAATGGTCCTGCTCTGGCGTCCGATCAGAGGGATAGGTCGTCTCACCCGTGACCAGATTGACGGATACCGCCCCGTCACGGGTCATCTTCTGCGCCTCCTTTTCGGGGGCTTTCCATTCTTTCAAGGTGCGTCACCTCCTGTTCCATAGGGGCAGATGTTGACACAGGCCCCGGGTTCGATCATGGCGATGTACTGGAAAATGGGATAGGCCTGGGGCGGGCAGACCGCGTTCCTCAAGGTTTTCAGCCGCAGCGCCCGGTTGTCGGTGTCCTCGGTCATGCGGGGGACTCCTTCGGGCTCGGCACGCCATAGGATGCGTCCGTCCATTTCAGGGGGAATCCCATAAGCCATTCTACCCAGTCCGGGTTCAGCGCTGCTTTTTCGGAACGGGGCTGCTCCTGCCGGATCACTTGGGCCGACAGGTTGGAGGACGGGGATTTGTCCCGGAAGGCCGCCGGTTTCAGGGTGGAACGGTAGCCCTCCGACGCCGCTGGGGTCAGGTAGAACACCGCCGCCGACAGGGACAGGCTCCAGATCGACCCATCCTTGTTCCGTTTGCGGAATATCCCATTGTCCGACAGGAACACATCCAGGTTGGCAACATCCCGCCCCGTGGATTTGTCGGAGGCAAGGGGCGTGGGAAACATTAGCCGCGACGATAAAAGTTCGCTGGCGCTCATGCCATGCGCCGACGCCGCAAGCCGGAAATACGAATGGGAGAACAGCGTATCCCGCTTTTGCCAGGTCAAAAATCGTTTTGTCGAGCCCCATATTGATGAAGCCAGCAACATTTTCCCCAAGCACCCAACGGGGCCGCAGTTCGGCAATAACGCGGCACATCTCCGGCCACAGGTAGCGTTCATCCGCAAAGCCCCGCCGCTTTCCGGCGGTGGAGAAGGGCTGGCACGGGAAGCCGCCGGAGAGGATGGTGATGGTTTCAAGTCCTGTTTTCTCAAAAAACGCCTCCTTCGTGAATGTGGTGATGTCCCGGAACTTCGGCACATCCTGCCAATGCTTTTGCAGGATGGAATAGGGATAGTCCGCCCACTCGCATTGACAGACCGTTTCAAAGCCCGCCGCCTCCGCCGCAAGGTCCAGCCCGCCGATGCCGGAAAACAGGCTGACATGGGTGAGGCGGTCAGGCATGGGGCTGGTCCTCGTCGTCCTCACAGTCCACATAGAAGGCGTCCAGTTCGCACAGTTCCAGGGCTTTCAACCGGGCAAGGTCGGTCTTGTCGCCGAACACCAGGTAGCGGCCGGGGATGCTCCAGCGGTCAAACATCTGGTCGGCGATTTCGCCGTACCGCCGGGCGGTGTCAATCAGGTTCTCCATGTCCCGGCGGTCCTTGATCTTTCCAGCAAGGAAGGCAAGCTGGTGCAGCAGTCCATAGAGATGGACTTCCTCGTCGATGTGGGCCTCGTAGGTCTTTTCCTCAACGACATACAGCTTTTCCTGTTCCATATCCTTATCCCATCCTTTCCTCATGTTCCATCTCGCTGGGCTTGGTGGTAAGCAATTTATAGAGCTCGGTATCCTTCGGGAAGTCATCCGCAAAAGGCAGGATGACGTTGTTGAAAAACAGCAGCCCGTGGCCCGGCTCGGAGTTGGTCACATAGGCAAGCTGCTCCGATGAAATGTTCAGCCGCTCCGCCAGTATCTTCCGGTCGCCAGCAGCCTGGTTGAGCATATAGATAAAGTCGCTGTTCTCCAGAATGTTTTCGATTTCCGGGGAGGAAAGCAGGTCTTTGGGGTTCTGGGTCGCCCCGGTGGGGATACCGCCCCATTTTCTGAACCGCTTCCAGATTTCGGCGCTGTATGCCGCGGTCTGTTCCTCCTTCAGCAGAAGGTGGAACTCGTCCACGAAGTACCAGGTGGAGCGTCCAATGGCCCGGTTGATGGTGACGGTATTCCACACCGCATCCTGGACAATGAGCATCCCCGGCTTTTTCAGGTTCTTGCCCAGCCCCTTGATGTCAAAGCAGACCAGGCGGTTGGAGATATCCACGGTGGTGCGGTGGTTGAAGAAGTTCAGCGAACCGTTCACATAGAGGTCCAGCGCCTGGGCCACCCAGTCGGCCTCCGGGATGTGCTGGGACAGCAGGGCGTTCATCAGGTCACCCAAAATCGGCATATTCTCCGGCCGTGGGTCGGCAAAGTAGGGCTGGTAAATCATCTGCACCGCCCGGTCGATGACAGTTTTCTCGATGGCCTCCAGCCCCGTCTTGCTGCCCATAATGAGCTCGCAGAAGGACAGCACAAAGTCCGATTTCAGCGCCAGCGGGTTTTCTTCCTCGGAGTAGTTGAGGTTGATGTCCATGGGGTTGACAAATTGGGTGCTGTTGGGGCTGATTTTGATGACCTGACCTTTCAGCCGGTTCACCAGCGGCGAGTAATCGGCTGGGTCAGCGGTGTTACCACCGCCTTCCCGCCTAAGAACCGTACGTGACAGTTTCCCGTCATACGGCTCAAGCATTTCATCACTTCTTCAAGCGGTTCTCAGCATAAATTCTCTGACAGGCGCAATGAACGTAGCGCATATTACGAACATCTTCCACGCCAGTCTTTGCCTTTGGTGCAAGGTAGAAGATTTCTCTTTCTTCCGTTACATCCATCGGCATTCCGCAGTGGTAGCACAGCCCGTTCTGGTTTTTCCAAATCGTCTTGAATTTTCCAGTCAGCCGGTGCATTCCTTTATCGAATTTCCTTTTTTGGAAATACGCCTCATCGAGGAACGGATTTGCAGTAGCTTTTATCTTGGGATGTCGCACAATGGCTGTGCTGTCCACCCGTATCAGCTCCTTGTTTTCCGTAGAGAACACCCAGTTCCGATTACCGACACGATGCCAGTATCTCGTGGAAATCCACCACTTGTTCTTCTTTGGGTGCCGTCTTTTAGCCCATCGCCACAGCAGTTCGTACAGGACGTAGTCCAGATGCGCGAACGCATCACTTGCGCATACGGACTGGTGGTAATTAGTCCAACCTCGAATTTGTTCATTCAACTTCATAATCAGAACATCTTGCTGCCACGCTTTTCCTCTGCGGAGAATCGTGTCAGAGATATTGGAAACGATAGCCTTGACCGCCTTTTGGGAAGGCTTGATAATCAGCTTTTCGTTATACTTTCTGAAGTTCCAGCCGAGGAAGTCGAAACCATCGTCAATGTTGGTGACAATGGTCTTTTCGTCAGAAAGTTCCAATCCGCGTTCAGCGAGAAACTCTCGAATCAGCTCCTTTGCTTCAAGAGCCAGTTCAGGTGTTGCCGCTGTGACCACAAAATCGTCTGCATAGCGGACGAAGTTTACTTTGTGGGCATTCTTAAATCTTGAATCGACCTTACCGAGCGCGTTCGTGTGAAAGCGTTCGACCAGCTTCTTCTCGATACCATCCAGCGTCATATTCGCCAGAATGGGGGAGATAATACCACCTTGCGGAGTTCCTTCCTCGGTAGGAAAGAGTTCGCGCTGATAGATAAATCCCGCCTTTAAGAACTGCTTCAAAATGTTCTTGTCCATGGGGATGTTCGCCAGAAGCCAATCATGGCTGATATGGTCGAAACAACCTTTGATGTCACCCTCCAAAACCCACTTCGGAGAAATGTGCTTGCGCGACAGTGCATTGAACAGATATTCGCAGGCATCCTGTGCGCATCTTCCTTTTCGGAAACCAAAGGATTTCCCATCTGCTGTTGTTTCCGCCACCGGCTCCAGTGCCAAAGCATAGAGAGCCTGCATTGCGCGGTCATACATTGTAGGAATGCCCAATGGACGCTTTTTCTTCTTGTCCTTCTTTTCGATATACACTCTACGGAGAGGACGCGCACGATACCCTTTATCTGTCAGCGATAGAACCGCTTTCATTTTCTTCGCCGGGGTGTTCCAGAGAACACCATCCACACCGGGAGTCTTGCGCCCATCGTTGGTAACGACACGCTTAACAGCCAGTGCTTTGGCGTAAAAGGAATGTGTCAGAAGATACTGAAGTCGTTTTACTGCGTTGTAGTCTTTTTGCTGAGTTGCCTTGACAATCCTGATCTGTAGCCTGTTGACTTCCTGCTCTGCCTTATGCCAGTCAATGTTTTTCCATTGGGCACTCAACATAGCTTCGTCCGACAGCTTCTCAGAAGTTTTACCTTCCGTCGTTGAATACTTATCGTTCACAGGAATACCTCCAATCTTGCCATGAAATACCCGGAATAAGTCAGCACCCTTTCAGGTCAGGGCAAATTTTGAACCCCTATGCTCACCGTTGCAGTGAACCGTTCGCTTTTTATTCCATCTCATACCCTCTGCACCGTTTCTCCCTCTTGCGAGGTCGATACCTTTATTAAAGGAGTGCATAGGGTTTTCCACGTTCCACGTAATGCATAATTCATGAATGCCTTAGCCGCCATCTTTGAACCGGGAGGATTTGTGTCCATTTGCTTCGGGGTAGCGAAAGGCCCCTTGGCCACCTCCAGCACCTTTTGGTGTAGGTGTATCAGCCTTATTTCACCTATTCCCTGTAACGATCCTTACGATGGTTCACATTACATTCGACATAGCATTCTTTACCCTAACGGTACGTCTGCTTTTAGGCTGGCAGATTTCCCATATTGTCCTGTGAGCTTCCCAACGCCGGCTTTTGACCAGTGCAGGTCACAGTAGGGTTACTCCAAATGGATAGAGTAGCGTTTACACGCAATACATTACGCGACTTCGTGTCGCACTTCGCCTTCGGGGTCGTTGATGATAATATCATCGTCTGTCACCAGAAAAGCGTTTGCGATCTCACGCTTTGCCGAGAAACTTTTGCCGGAACCGGGCGTGCCCAGAATCAGGCCGTTGGGATTCTTCAATCGCTTTCTGTCCACCATGATAAGGTTGTTGGACAGGGCGTTCAGGCCGTAGTACATGGCATCGCCGCCCATGAATACCTCCTGGGTGACGAAGGGGACGAACACCGCCAGGGCCGATGTGGTCAGGCTCCGTTCGATCTTGATACGGTTGAGGCCCAGGGGAAGGCTACTCATAAGCCCGTCTTCCTGCTGGAAGTCCAGCCGGGTCAGCAGACAGTTGTAGGTCTGGGCGACACTGGCTGCTTGGGATATGGCGATCTCCAGCTTTTGCCGGGTCTCCGCCGTGTGCAGCACCAGGAAGGTCATGTTGAACATTCTCTCGTTGCGGGATTGCAGGTCGGTGAGAAGGTCCTTCGCCGCGCCGCCGTAGGTGGAGAGGTCTGAAGGAAGGATGTCCATATCGTAGCCGCTGCGCACAGCCCGCTTCTGCTCCTATATCTTCATGGCGTCTAGGTCGGTGATCTTCCGTTTGACCATTTTGATGGCCTCGTTCTGGTTGATGCCCCGGATGTGCATGGTCACCATGATATTCCCGTCCGCCTCCATGAAGTCGGTGAGGATACGGTCGTGCATCTCCGGTGCCAAGATTTGCAGGAAAGACACCGCCCCGTACCGCCTGCCGATGCGGAAGGTGCGGGTCTCCCCGAAGTGGAAGGAGGACGGAGAAATGAAGTCTTTTACCGAAAGGCCGCTGGCCGGGAGCCAGTCCCATTCAAAGGCGAACTGCCCTCCCTCCGGGTGGAGAATGTTGTAAAGCAGCTCCAGCCGTTCCTTCCCGTCCAGCACATGAGCCGCCCCCATGACCTTGAAGTGGTTGAGGGTGTCGGTCTCAATGCGGGCAAACCGGGCCCTCGCCGCAGGAAGGTTCTCCGCCTCGATGGTCAGGGTCACATACTTGGTTTTCACATAGCCGTTGTTGCCCCGCTTGTACTGCATCCGCAGGATGTCCACCGCCTCATCCCGGATGGGGTCCAGGTCGTTGCCCTGCCGGGTGATGCCGAACATTTCATCGGCGGCGCTGCCTCCGCTGCGGCTGTCCAAAGAAACCTGGACGCCGATGGAAGGATCGTAGCCGTTATAGAAGTCGCAGAGGCTTTCAAAGATGCTCCGCTGATCCTCCGGCCCAGCCAGGCGGTAATTCACATCCTCAAAGGCAATGGTTTTGGAGAAGGTGCCGCCCTCCAGCCTGCACAGGCCGTCGGGGAACACATTCTGAAACGGGATGCTGTCCTGCACCGTATGGGCTTTTCCGTCGCCCTTTGCCTGCCGGATCACCGCCTCAATCTGCTTGCGCTCGGCACGGGTGAGCTTACGCTTTGCCGGTCTTTCTGCCTTTTCTCGCAATCCGCTTCACCTCCTGTTCCAGTTGGGATTGCCGCACCAGGGCGGAATAGAGATTGTTGGTCTGGTAGATGCGCACCTTCGGTCGGATGAATTTGTTCTGGATCAGATGGCCCAGGAACACTTCCAGCGGCTGCCCGTTCTTCTCGTACATGGCGAACAGGAAAAAGGGCAGCATCACCAGGATCATGCAAAGCGCCGCCGTGGTGGTTCCCAGGCTTGCCTTTGCCAAAAAGAAAAGCGGCACGCCTACCAGCGCCGCCGCTCCGAAACAGATCACTTGTCGTTTGGTCAGCCCGAACAGGACCTTGCTCTGTATTCGGCTCAGGCCCTTCGGGATTGTTACATAAGCGATTGCAAACACCACCTTTTGAAGGAAAAGGCACCCATCTTCTAGATAGGTGCCTTTTTTGAACTATATTATTGAAAATTAAAATACAGAAGTGTACTCCCGGTATTTTGTGCTGGTATAGAATCATCAATATAACTAGAAAGCCATTGATATTTTGCGAGTATCTTTTGAGCTTCTTCTTTTTTAGGATTGCTTTGCTGAATTCTGACTTCGTTGTCGATTAATTCTCGAAGCCTCCGTAAGAGTTCTTTGCCATGGTAATAGTCATGCCCCTGTTTAACAGAACAAAGATAATTGAGATAATAACAGCTATCGCTGTCTTGAAGAATGATATCGCCATTGACTGATTTTATAAGCTCTCTTTGTTCTTCAGATGGCGCAGCTTTGAGAAGTTGCTGATGGTAAGAGATGACTTTTTCTGCTACAAAATCGTCTATGGCGATTCTCGGATATTTAGCGACTCTGCTTTCTAAGTAATATGCCGAATTGACGGCTGGCCCAAAAAGTAAACTTCTCGCTTTTTCATAGTAAATATCACCATAAGCAACACCCCCTCTACAAATAAATCCATTAAACAGAAATTCTTGAATTAGAGTTTGGGTGTTATATAGGGCAACATTCATTAATTTTTGAATGTCCTTTCTTGACTCGTCAACACCTTCTTTAAAATCATATATTATGTACGAGCAATCAGAAAAAGTATAAATATGTCGCTCGTAAACGGTATGGGATTGATCCTGTTGTTGATTTTTTTCAAGTTGATTATGGAAAATTGAATTCACATGATACAAAATATCAAAGTCTTCCCGATTTTGACTTCCTAATATATCAATAAAAATAACTAACGCTTTATGATAAGATTTACCCACAACTTTCACTCCATTCTATACAGATATTTTTTTATTATTTTACCACTAGTAAACAGTATTGTATAGTGGAGGGTAGGTGCTTTAATGTGCGCCAAACAGGGATTTTGCCAGGCTGCCGGTCTTGAACAGGGTGTAGCACAGCAGGACCGTATAGCCCATGCAGCCCCAGATGGCCGCGGATATGTTGTCGCCGGATGTGGAGATGCCCTCCACCAGCACGGCATAGATGCCCACACAGATCATAATGAGGAAGGCCTGGAAGCCCAGGGCCAGCAGGGAGCGAAGGTAGTTCTGCCCCGTGGAGCCCCATTCCCGGTTGACCATGGTGGCAAAGGGAATTGGTCCTATGGAGGTTACCAAATAGACCTCAATCATTCTGCCGTAGATCACCAGGAAGATGCAGATGGAAAGTATCTGCGTACACCGCCCCACGAACACGCTCTGGAACCACAGCCCCAGCAGGGCGCCTACGCTCCAGTTGGCAAGCTGGGTCTCCAGATTGCCCACCACGCCGGAAATGTCGATGCCTACGTCCGAGATTATGACCCCCGCCGACTGGCTGACCACATTCTGCGCCACATCGAACACCGCCATGACGATGTTCCAGGTGTTCGTGACGATCAGCACCGCGCAGAAGGTCTTGAAAATCCACTTGAAGAAAATCCAGGTGTCGAAGTCGTGGAGGTTGTTCTTCTCGATGATGAGCTGAATCAGTTCGTAGCACATGACGAAGGTGAGGATAATGCCCGCGATGGGGACGATCACCGTTTCCGAGAGGTTGCGGATCATGTTGAAGATGCTGCTGTTCCAGGCGGTGGGCGTCATGCCGACCTCCCCGGCGATCTCACCCACCTTTGTGTTCAGGGTATCAAACATCCCGGTCAGGTTTGAAATGATACCGTCAATGAGCAGTTCCTTGAACCACTCCTGGATCATATCCAATATCAAGGGAGATCACCTCCTTTGCGGGGGCTCCCGCTGTGATACGAAAGCCCCCGCCGGGTTTGGAGCAACATCAGGTGGTGGACAGCAGACCGGACAGCAGGGGGATCAGGGTGATGCCGATGAAGGCAACACCACCGCCCGCCATGAGCTGTTTTATCCCCAATTAGGTGTAAAACTCTGCTCGATGGCGGGCGGCGGCGTACAAAAAATCTATATGGTGTTTTT
>ENA-UERQ01000896-UERQ01000896.1-human-gut-metagenome-genome-assembly--contig:-NODE-896-length-18346-cov-3.919864_pt1 | contig 18346 bp, 13 predicted proteins | sample MGYA00242986_ERZ507987 | MGnify/ENA primary metagenome ERZ507987 (study PRJEB26167, sample SAMN06115429) | human gut metagenome | host: Homo sapiens | place: China:Chongqing | collected 2015-04-15...
CAGATGTCACCGACAGAATATGAAAACCAGTATTATCAACGGCTCGGAAGTGTCTAGATTATCTGTGGCGATTCACTACACCCTTTTTTAGATTCATAGATACTTGCATCAGATCACGGACATATAATCAAGAAGGTGATAGTGAATAAAAATTTCATGCATATTAAATTAAAAACACTCCTATCTCCCAAAAGTATATTTCAAGGTTTCCATTAACATTCCCGCCTGCCACTTTACGTACACTCATCCTTCCACGCATACACAAAACACTGCAACTAATAAACAACTACATTAAGGTATCAAATACAGATTACATCGGCGAAAACAAGAACTGTAACCCTACCTACATCACAAGTAAAGACGGCAGCATACTTGTGATTTATCGGCATTTCTGGCATGATCTTTAGTGTGTTTAATACAGATTAATCAGTTGAATCAACATTCTAATTGTACACACTGGAAAAATATCAGACGCTGAGATACATTCACGGAAAGTATGTTTTATGTGGAGATATCCTCCCATGTTTCATGGTAAGGCCTACGAATTCGAAAATGTCGATTATTTTTGAAAAAGATGTGTTTCAGCAGCAAGGCCAACATAAAGTGATACGAAAACACAAAATTGCATAAGCTGTCAGTGCGGGATACCTACGAACACATAATAACGCATTGCAATTAATTTATTGCTTATTATTTAAATACTCTTTGAATAGCTCTTTTGACATCTTATAACTAATACAATAATCAGTAATGTCGGACAAAATCATTACTAATTCTAAATTTTTAGTTGATACAGCTTGCTTGTCGTTACTTAATTATTTTTAAGGAAAAAGATTGTGAATACATTTAACCGAACTACCACATGCATCGTGATTTCCGCAGCATTGTTACTTGGAGGCTGTGCCAATACCGGAAGCTCTCTCCTGTCTGGGACAAAGCCGGATCCTCGCCTTACCACCACAGAACAATCACAGTTCTTTAGCGCTTCTGGTGCACAAGGTTGTGGCGTAGGCGCCGTATCCGGCGCAGCTCTCGGCGCGTTAGTAGGGGCGCTAGCAGGTGACTCGAAGAAAGCGCTTGCCGGCGCTGCAATTGGTGGCGCAGCTGGCTGTGCTGCAGGTATGACCGCTAACTACTATCTTGATGGCCTGAAAAAAGATTATGCCTCTACAGCCGATCGTCTGCAGGCTATGGATAATGACATCAGCAAAGATACCGCAGCGGTTGAAAAATCGACGCTGGCGATGAAACAAGTTATTAGCGAAAACCAGGCCACCTTAACCAAAATCAGCATCCAAAAAGATAAAGCTGGATTTGATAAAGTCGGTGCGAAAACCCAGCTGGCGCAAATTGATGCCAACATCAGCAAGATGAAAGAGACCATGAAAGGCATGAAGGATAAAGAATCTGCCTATAAGGTCGCTTTACAAGGTCAAACGACCACCACAAGTGCAGAGAAAAGCAAGCTGGCAAATTTGAACAAAGAATATGCCAATCTCAATAGCAAGATTGCTGCTCTGGAACAAGAAACCAACGAGCTGTATGAACAGCGCCAGGCGATCTCCCTTGGTTAACCCTTTCGGCCGATAGCATTATCGGCCGGTTTAAGACTGCTTAAAGCAGCGTTATTCGACGCTAATGATGGATTATTTGATGAGAAAATACGCACTTCTTGCCGCCCTTGTCCTTACGGGCTGTACTACGTCCCCCCAGGACTGTGATTTACACGCACAAGATCCAAGCTTTATTACCAAACTGAGCTGCGCCACGTCGGGTGGTTATCGTCAGCAGGTTGATCAAAAAGAACAGCAGGTTCGCCTGAGCCAATATCAAAATGAATCGGCCAGGCAACAGCAGGATTATACCCAAAACAGACAGCAGACCTTAAATCAAAAGCTGGCAGATGAACAAGCAAGGCTAAATGCCGTGCGTTCGGATCTGTCGCAGACTCTCGCAAAACTGAAATCAAGCAAGATTCAAAGCCGCGAACGCCAGCAGGAAATTGCCAAATTGCAGGAGCTGCAGCGCCAGTCACAAACGGCAACGAGCGCCAGCGAAATTTCAGCGATTGAGAAAAAGGTCGCCGAAGCCAAGCACAAAATTAAAGTTCTCGAAGAAGCAAATACGCTCCGCTAAAAGCGCAGAAAACGTTCCGGCTGTCTGAGATGCGATGATACACATCTCATGCATATCACCCACAACAATAATGATTTGCTTATGCAACGATTAACAACTGCCGCGCCGATTGATGAAGCAACGCTGACAACCTATGAAGAGACGGTCGGTATCATACATCGTCATCTTCCTCCTTCACTGGCGCTGCTGTATGCCACCGCGCGTCGCAATGCCGAAGGACGCCTGGAGTGGTGGACAGCACGTCAGGGGCTGGCTAAACCTTTTTCCGCACTGAATGACGCCGAACGGCTGACTGTTGAGAATAAACGTCAGCAATATCAGGACATTCTGGCGGGGTTAATCAGCCAGCTGGCCGCGCGCGGCGAAGATAAGTCAGCACATGCGTTGCAAACGCTGCTCACCCAATCACACCACCTCGACGGCTATAGCGTCGGCGGCGAACCGGTGTTGGTCAATTGGGCCACAGCCAGCACAGCGGCACCCCTCCATACAGTAGTGGTTATCCCCTGGTGGCGCGGTTTTCTTCCTTGGCTGGCATTATTGCTACTGCTGCTCCTGCTCGTCGGTGTCTGGTGGTGGTTTACACATCGCCCGGCCGTGAAGCTCCCCGTTGTTACACCAACCCATACCGAATTAACTGACACCAATCCCAGCGTGAAGCTTGAGAAACGTCAGGATTTTGGCCGGATAAAAATCAATCTGCAGTGGAAGCAGGGGGACCACAAAGAGCCTGTCGATCTCGATATTGCCGCCTTTGTGCGCTTAAAAAACGGTGAAATCAGCGGCGCTGAGGCGCTGAGTCATTTGCCCGGCAACTATGACCAGCCACCGTATCTGCTGCTGCAGGAAGATCTGCGTGAAGGCAATGACGTGGATGGCGAATGGCTTTTCGTCAACGGCAGCCACTGGCAGGACATTGATGAGGTGCTGATTTATAGCTTCATTTACGCTGGCACCGATAACTGGCAAGGGACAAACGCCTCCGTCACCCTCTATGTCCCCGAACAGCAGCCGATTACATCCATGCTCACGGATAGCGACCAGCGTAATAATGTCGCCGCCATCGCCAGGCTCAAAAATGTCGATGGCAATATTCAGGTTGAACGCCTTGACCGTTTCTTCCCCGACCGCGAGTCGATGGATAAGCACTATGGCTGGGGTTTCAAATGGACGCCCGGCGCGACCAAAAATTAGCCTGTACCACTGTGGCTTTAGTCAAATTACAGCCTTTAAGGGTTAGATAATGCGAAATTCGATTCAGGGACCACTACTTCGTACCGGAAATAACTCTTCATTCAAGGCGCTGGGTGAAACGGGCTATCCTGTTTTCAAGATGGCCTTCCAGCTACGCGAAGCCATCTATCGTCTTGATGCAGGGCGCGATCTGGCCCGTCATCTGGCTATCCCGCAAAACGATCAGGGCGGTGACAGAACCGACTGGTACAGCAGTTTTCCCGGCGATGTTATCCCGTGGAGCGGCGCAAGCGAAGCGGAGCGAGAATCGGCGCGCCAGCAATTTAATGCGTTTCAAATGGCAGTGCAGTCACTAAGCGAACAGCTGCTCAACGCGGAGCAAAGCGGAACCGGCGGCGATCGTCGGGTCTTTGCCCAGTTGCTTAAATCTGTGACCCATTTCCCCGATTATGAGTTTGTCTATCTCGTTAATGGAACGCTGGTGATCACCTTTTGGGGGTTTGTCCACCCGGAAGGGGAACAACGTCACCCGATGCATTGGCTGAGTTCATCGTCCGTTCCCGCCGCCGCCCTCGCGGCCGTTCCGCCGCAGGCCAGCGCCACGGAAAAAACCGTCGAACCCGCTCCCGCGCCCTTTGTTGATATTCGAACGCGCCGCTGGCGCTGGCGTTGGTTGCTATGGCTACTTTTGGCGTTACTGCTGCTGGCGCTGCTGTTAGGGCTGCTCCGCGGCTGCGCTCCTTCTCTTTCCCTGCCGGGCCTCCCTGGTCTTTCTGCGGATAAAACCACGGTCACCGCTGAACCTGTGGCTACGCACCCGGCCACCAGCACCCATGACGTGGCGATCAGGGGGTCAGAAACCGCCGTTGGCGCTCGCGCCGTACCCGGCATTGTGGAAGGGTCAACCGCGGACGCGCATCCTGCGCTGGATTCAACGGTGCCCGCGATGCCTGCCGACACATCTGACAGAGCGGTAGACGGCGATGCGCCGCCGCCGGCTAACGCAAATGAAGCCAGCGTAGAACCGCCACTGCCGCCCGGCGTACAGGATACCCACGACGAGCAGACGCCTCCGGGCGTGACTCCGGTAACCGCCCCGCCGCTCGTTGCGCCGCAGGGCGAACCGTTAACCCTCCCGGCCACGCTGCCGGACGGCCCGGCGAAGTTTCTTAACGGCGAATGGCGCGTGAATGGCGGTATTCAGGACAAGCACACCGGACGCCCGCTCCAGCTGCAATATAATTTTGACCAGGGCAACGGCACCGTCAGCGTCCGCCAGTCCAGCGGCGTAACGTGCCGTGGCCCAGCCAACGGTAACGTGCAGCAGGGGGCGCTCAACATTACCAACCCTGAGCAAATGACCTGCAGCGATGGCTCAAACTTTATTGTGCCGACCATCGAGTGCAAATCACCTTCCGCGGGTCATGCCGACTGTATTGGCAGCAACGATGGGGAAAAAACCTTCCCGATTCGTATGCTTCAACCTAATTCCTGAACAGGGACGAGATAACTATGTTGCCCGAGATTGTATCTTTTGATCGTCAAGTAACCCTGGTAGGCGACTCCGGGATCCAGTTTATGGATTTTGGTTTGTCTCCAGGACGTTTGCCCGCCGGTGAATTTGTTAAATTAGCCAATGGCGTATTGACCCGTTTAATCTACAACGAACAGCGTGATTACTATTTTTATCAGCCCAGCCCGGCAAATATCGAGAAGGCTAAAAGCCAGTACGATATTCCCGTTGAGCAGAGTCTTAAGCTGTTTGACGGGACATGGTTGCCGCTTCCCCTACTCCGTTTCAGCCCGCCTGACGTCTATCAGGAAGGGCCGCTAAACTGGGCGCGTTTTCGTATCGTCAAGCTGGACAAGCCTGATATGGATGGGCATAGCCATCGAATGACGTTGGCTATCGATACTCGCGTAATGGCCAAACAGCAGGCCGCCGCCGACCTCAGCCCGAACCAGGAAGATGTCAATGCCGGGGCAACCTTTGCGGTGGCGACAGCTACTTATGCCCTTAACTGGTATCTCACGCAAGAGTGGATTGTCGACTGGCTGAAAGAGGTATTTAAAGAGGCGAGCAAAGGCCGGGATATCGACGAACGCGAGCAGGAGCTTAACCAGCAGTATCCGCTGGCGCACTACCTTAACCTTCTTTCACTGATGGCGATTCCCGTCGAAGGTTTGCAAAGTCAGACCGCCCCCATCATTGAATTGCCGCAGTTCAGGGTCATCGCCAATCGGGAAACTAACGCTATCAAGCCTATTCCCGTTGATTTGATCCTCGATGTCGGTAACTCACGCACCTGCGGTATTCTCATTGAAGATCATGGGCAATCAGGTTCAGGTATGCAGCACAACTATGTGCTCAAATTGCGCGATCTTAGCGCGCCGGAACATGTTTATACCGAACCCTTTGAAAGCCGGGTCGAATTTTCACAGGCCTTCTTCGGCAAAGATCACTGCTCGGTGCGTAGCGGCCGCCACGATGCCTTCCAGTGGCCGACGATCGCTCGTATCGGCGGAGAAGCGGGTCGTTTAGCGGCGCGCCGAAAAGGCAGCGAAGGTTCAACCGGCCTCTCCAGCCCTAAACGTTATCTTTGGGATGAAAAATATTACGGTCAGGGCTGGCGATTTAACGGTAGCTACGTGCAGGACAGTAATCCACTCGCCACCGCTGCGCCGTTCGCGAATCTGATCGATGAACGGGGCGAGGCGTTACACACCATCGAAGATGAGATGGATCGCATCCCGGTCTTTACGCCACGCTATTCTCGCAGTTCTCTGATGACCTTTATGCTCGCGGAAGTATTAACCCAGGCGATTAGTCAAATTAATAGCCCGGAACAGCGCATACGTCAGGGACACGCAGGTATTCCGCGTCAGCTACGCCATATTATTCTGACCGTGCCGCCCGGTATGCCGATGGCTGAACGTTGCGTACTGGATGACCGTATGCGTCAGGCGGTCGGTTTAGTCTGGAAAGCGCTACGCTGGCACAACGGCGAAAACGATCCTTATGAGGATGAGCAAGAAGATCATAGTCAGACAAACATTAAAATTCCGCTGCCAAAAATCAGGGTCGAGTGGGATGAAGCGTCCTGCGCGCAGTTGGTTTATCTCTACACCGAGATAAACCAAAACTTTGCCGGTCACCCGGAGTCGTTTTTCGACGCCCTTAGCCGACCCGACAGCACGCAACGTGAAAGAATATCCATCGCATCTATCGATATCGGCGGCGGCACCACCGATCTGGTCATCACCGATTATCATCTCGATCGCAATGGTCATAGTGGGGGCGGCGCTAACGTCCATATCATCCCGCAGCAGCGTTTTCGCGACAGTTTTAAAATTGCCGGCGACGATATTCTGCTAGATGTCATCCAGTCCTATGTGCTTCCAGCCTTTGAGCAGGCGCTGCGTGAAACGGGGGTCATATCCGTTGAGACGCTGATGTCTCAACTGTGCGGCTCGCAAAATATTAGCGCGGCGGAATCCGTGCTGCGCCAGCAGCTCACCCTGCAACTCTTCGTTCCCCTCGCGTTGCACATTCTGGGTAAATACGAGCAATTCGATCCGCTGGACGAGCAAACGCATATCGTGATTAACCAACGTGTCGGCGATCTACTGCCGGTAGGTTCTCTGCGTGATGAAGTCGAGGGCTTTGTTCGCCGCGAAGTACAAAAAGCTGGTGGCCCGACCGATTTCAAACTGGCGGAGGTAATGCTCACTCTGCCGCTCGCCAGAGTGCATAACGATTTGTGCTCGGGTAAGTTCAACATTGATAAAGTGCTAACCGCGCTGTGCGAAGTGCTGAGCTATTATCATTGCGACCTGCTACTGCTGACGGGCCGCCCTTCGCAGCTGCCGGGCATTCAGGCAATTATCCGTCGCAACCTGCCGTTGCCGCCGGGGCGTATTTTACCGCTGCACGGTTATCAGACCGGCACCTGGTATCCGTTCCATAAAAATGGCCATATCGACGATCCGAAGAGCACCGCCTCCGTTGGCGCGATGCTCACACAGCTGTGCGCAAATCACAGCATTCCTAACTTCCATTTCCGTACCTCGGCGCTGAAGCCTTACTCAACGATTCGCCATATTGGCACCATTGATATGGATAACCTGATTCGCAGTGCCGATATCGTTTATCGCCATATCGAATCGGAGAACGGGCAGATAAAACTGCCGACATTCACCGACGAAAATGGCGAGAACACCACGCAAAGTATCATCATGCGTGGCGATTTGCGGCTGGGTTATCGTCAACTGGATGCCGAACGTTGGGCCGCCGCACCGCTTTATACCTTACGTTTTAGCGAAGAAGGCCGTAAGAAGTTTTCCGCCGCCTTCTCCGTGGATAACGGTTCACCGTACCTGAAAGTGAGACTGGCTATCGACAAAGGCAAACGGGCGCGCCAACTGGGCTTAATCAGCGATCGGTTGATGATTGCGGATATCACCAGCAACACCGATAAGTCATTCAGCAAGCGTGATGTAGATCTGGAACTCAATACTATGCCCGATACGGGGCTCATTGATAGCCGACACTGGCTCGATAGCGGGAGTGTTAAAAAATAATGAATAGCGAGCAAAAATCTCTCACTCAGGGTTGGGCAGCTATCGCTCAGGGCTGTCAGGACGCACTTGGCTGGGTTGATGCAGTGCGTTCCGGTTCACGTCGCCTCGACAACGAGGCGGATAAACTCAACCTTAGCTTGCTCCGCACGCGTAACCAGGCCAATAGCCTGACGTTGGTCGCCAGAACGCCAATGACCGTCGGTTTTTTTGGCATTTCTCAGGCCGGGAAATCCTATCTCATCTCCGCGCTGGCAGCGGGCAGCAATGGTTCACTGGAAGCCCTTTATGGCGAACGGCGCGTCGACTTTATCAAAGAAGTGAATCCCGTCGGCGGCGGTAAAGAGGCCACCGGCCTGGTCACCCGCTTCACCCGCCAGGCCCCCGCTGCGCCTGCGGGCTATCCTGTGCCTCTGCGCCTGTTCAGTGAAATCGATCTGGCCAAAATTCTGGCAAACGCCTGGTTTAATGATTTCAACCACGAGCAGCTGAGCTTTCAACTTGATGAAGCCAGGGTTGAAGAGCGACTGCGCCCCTTCCTACAACGCGCCACACAAGCAAAAAGCTATAACGGCGTGAGCCAGGAAGATGTGGTTGCCTTATGGGATTACCTGAACGCCTCGTTCAGAAAATCGGTTGAAAAACTTGAACACGCCTATTGGCCGCAGGTGTTGAAAATTGCCCCTGCGCTGAGTCCTGGTGAACGCGCAGAGCTATTTTCTTTATTGTGGGGAGAACTGCCGGCCCTCACCGAGACCTATCGTTCATTAGCCAATGTGCTGACCAAACTCAATCATGCCCGGACGGTGTTCGCCCCGCTGGAGACGCTGATCGATCACAGTAATGGCAGCATTATGAACGTCGACAGCCTTAACCGGCTAGGCTCCAGCCAGGATCGCCACGTGGAGATCCGCTACTGGAAAGAGGAACAGCAAATCGGCAGCGCCAGCTTAACCCAGGCGGAACTGGCAGCGTTAACCACCGAGCTTATCTTCCCGTTAGCGGAAGTCGAGGCCGACAGCGTCGTGGAGCAGGTCGATCTGCTTGACTTCCCTGGGTATCGCGGGCGTCTTAAAATTACCGCACTGGAAGAGGCCGGTAGAGAGGGGCTTAATCCCATTTGCCAGCTTCTGCTGCGCGGTAAAGTCGCCTATCTGTTTGAACGTTACACCGATAATCAAGAGATGAACGCGCTGGTCGTATGCGCCAGCTCCGCCAAACAGAGCGATGTTGCTGACGTCGGTCCGGTATTAAACCGCTGGGTAGAAAAAACGCAGGGTAAAAGCGCCGAAGAACGTCAGGGCCGTAACCCTGGGCTGTTCTGGGCCATCACCATGTGCGATATGCGCATCAACAGCAGTCTGCAACTCACCACCGAACAGTTAAAAGAAGGCTGGGAAGGTATGCTGCACATGACCTTGCTGGAGCGTTTCGCCCAATATGATTGGCTGCAGCAATGGGCGCCCGGCCAGGCGTTTAATAACTGTTTCCTGGTGCGAAAACCGGGGCTGGATAATCCGTTCATCGACCTAAAAGACGGTACAGAACAGGAGCGAAACAAGGAAGCGTGCATCACCGAGCGCTATCGCCAGAAGCTCGACGAAATGGGCAGCACCTTCATTAGCGCTAAAAACGTGCTGCAACACGTCACCGAGCCGAGCAAAGCCTGGCACGCGATGCTCGAGCTCAACGATGGCGGCATGGGACGCTTAACCAAAGCGCTGCGCGGCGTCGCGCATCTGGAATTCAAGCTGGCACGTTTGCAGCAACAACTTGAGCAGTGTCGCGAGGAGACCGGCAATCGCCGCCTGGGCCGCTGGTACGAAAAAGACGGCGACGGGCAGCTCGTGAAAAAACAGGCCATCGCGAAAGAGCTATGGCAGGGGCTGTCCGCCTGCTCCCACAGTATGGGAGAGCTAATTAATCGTCTGGATCTGCCGACGCAGGAGCTTAATAACATCTATTTAAGCATTCGCGACCGCAACCCGGAACCGTCAAGCGATGGCGACAGCCTGGCGGCAAACGCGTTTGCCGCCAGGCCATTTGGCAACAACCCCTTCGGTGATAACCCGTTTGGCAGCGATCCATTCGCCGCCGCACCGGCTGAAATCGCCGTGGTTGACGCGCCAGCGTCAACTGCCCAGGAAAGAGTCGGCCAGGACGATGATTTCGCCCATCAGGCGTTTAAAGCCTGGGTCGCGCATCTGCGTGAACTGCCGCAGCAAGCGCCGCAGTGGCGTCAGTTGGGGATGAACAGCGAACTGATTAATCATCTCAGCGAAGAATTGATCACCGCAGCCACGCGCCTCGATCTGGAAGGCACGCTGAAACGCGCGCTGGCGGGTCAGGAGCAAGCGGGTACGCGGCGTGAACATCTTATGGCACGCCAGGTTCTGCGAGCCCAACTGACTATGCGTGATTTTATCGCCTGGTTTGGTTATCTCACTCTACCGCCTGAAAAGGTGCCCAACAGCTACGTTGGCGAGAAAAATAAAGTCTTCCTGCGCCAGAAACCGCTGATGAACGACGAGCTGCCGCAGCTCGCCGCCGTTGCGCCGCAGCCGGGTGTCTCTTATCTGGGAGACTGGCTATCCGCCCTGATGAGCGTCGTACTTGATAACGCTGGTCATAGCGCCACGCGCGATATTTCCGTCGAACATAATCGCCAACTTGGTCAGATTATCAGCCAATTAAAACAAGAGAACATGCCATGCTAGCTAAAATCATCGCCTGCCAACCGGCAGAGCCGGGTACCGCACAATTGATGGTTCGCCTGCGTGGCGAAACTGCGGTGCTGCCCGATCTGACCTTTACGCTTTGTAATAACGAGCAGAACTATCTGCAGCCCGATGGCAGCTGGAGCCCTGCACAGCACTGGTTTACTGTCAACGGCGGTTACTCCCTGGCCAACGGCAGCGGCTTTCGTATCGGCCCTACTTTACTTGACCCTTTGCTGGCAAACGCAAGCCAGGTCCAGATTCAGATCAAGCTGGCTTCAGGAGAAGTGCGCAATACCACCCTCCAATTGGTGCGTGATGAGTTGCTCTCTTCTGAAGCCAGGGGCGCGACGGGTAATTACAGCAGCAGCAGTATGCTGGCAACCCCAGAAACCGACTCCGCACCAGTGGCCATCGTAGAAGCGCCCGTCGCAGAATCTGAAACCATTGCGCCGACCATTCATGCCGAGCCGCAGCCGCAACAAAAACCTGCGGCTTCCCGCCTCCCGCTCATCATCGCCGCCATCCTGCTTTTAGTGGTGATTGCTGGCGCGCTTTGGTGGTTCATGGGCCGGGACAAAGGTCAGGAGGTGGTCCCGGCGGTACAAGCTCAGCAAGCCCCCGCCGCCGCCGCCCCTGAAGCGACGAACACCGAGCCTAAAGCCCCGGCTGGCTGTTCCGCACAGAGTTTAGACACGCTGAGCGAGCTTGAATTCGTGCAGACGTGCGTTCAGGAAAAACTCGATAGCGATAAACTGCTGGCCATTATCCAGTCAGCGAAAGAGGCGAAGAAATGCGGCGTCGCCCAGCGCCTGTACGCAAATCGCGCGCAGGGCGGCGATACCAAAATCGCCCTGATTTACGCCGGTGAGTACGATCCGAAATACCATCAGGCAAGCGAATGTTTCAAAGAGGCGGATAAAGATACCGCGGCCTATTGGTACGAAACGGTACTACAATCAGAACCCGAGAACCAAACGGCTAAGCAGCACCTTGAGGAGCTAGCAAAATGACCCGGACTTTTTTTTGCCGTCTGGCGCTGCCATTATGCGGCCTGTTGTTCAGCGGGCACCTCTTTGCCGCCGAGGGCGATAAACCGCTGCTTCAGGAAGGGAAGAAAACGCTATACCAGCGCATCCTGACGACGCCAGGCTGTAAGCTTAGCGACAACGCCGGGGATGAAAATGGGCAGCTTCAGCCTGCCTTTAGCAGCCTTTATGTTTATCAAAAGGAAGAGGCTAAGGGGCAAAGCTGGCTTAAAGTCGGGCCGGATAGCTATGGCAAAACCCTTGGCTGGTTGCCGAAATCCTGTACCGTAGACTGGAAAATGCAGCTGACGCTGGCGTTTACCAACCCGGCCAACCGCGATCGGTTACTCTTTTTCAAAGAGAAAGAAAGTCTGGATAATATTCTTTCTGCCCCCGATCCTGTCTCTCTGGTGGCGCCGCTGCGCGCCAAATTGAAGCGTGACGGCCACGCTGAAGGTATTCAGGCCCAGGAGCCGGAATATTTTGTCGATCTGCAAAAGCAATTTTATCTGCTGCCAATCCTGAGCGGCGAAGAGGTCATGACCGAAGATGGCTTCTATACGCGCCTGCTCAACGTGGCCTCCGTCAGCAAGGCGGATGATAACGCAGCGGCAAAACAAGATAACGACGTAAACCAGTTGAAAGGCTTTAACGCTTCGGTGGTGTTCGTTATCGATTCAACCATTTCAATGGGGCCGTATATTGAGCGCACTAAAGAGGCGGTCAATAAGATCTACGACAAAATTAAACAAGAGCATCTGGATGGGCAGGTCAAGTTTGGTTTGGTCTCTTATCGTTCAAATACCAAAGCCGTACCGGGACTTGAATATAACACCCGCATTTTCGCCGACCCTAACCAGGTCAAGGACGGCGCGGATTTTCTGCAGAAAGTCGCCGATCTTAAAGAAGCGAAGGTCTCAAGCTCTTTATACGACGAGGATGCCTATTCCGGCGTGTTATCAGCTATTGATGACATTGACTGGAGTCCATTCGGCGCCCGCTATATGGTGCTGATTACCGATGCTGGCGCGATTGAGGGCAGCAATAAACTTTCAGGAACCGGCCTTGATGCCAGCCAGCTCCGTCTGGAAGCCGGTAACCGCGGCATTGCTATTTATACGTTGCACCTGAAAACCGCCAGCGGCAAAGCAAACCATACCAAAGCCGAGGGCCAGTACCGCGATCTCTCCAATTTTGATAGCACGCAATCTAACCTTTATCAGGCGGTGAATGCAGGCGATATCAAAATGTTCGGTCAGCAGGTTGATGCCCTGGCGTCAGCCATTACGGAACAGGTGAAAGCCGCCTATATGGGGGATGCCGCCATTGGCAGCGCGCTGTATGCCAAAGATGAGGGGCAAAAGCTCACGGCGGAGCAGAAATTGCTCCAGGATACGGCGTTAATCGGGCATGCGATGCAGTTAGCCTATTTGGGCAAACGCAACAGCACCCAAGCCCCGCTGGTGTTCCAGGCCTGGATTAGCGATCGCGATCTGATTAAGCAGAACATCCCCACAACAGATGTTCGCGTGCTCTTAACCAAGGGACAGCTGAGCGATTTAAGCGATGCCGTCAGCCAGATTCTGAAAGCCGCTAATGAAGGGATGATCTCGCCCACTAAGATGTTTGAACAACTGCGCACCGTTGCGGCAACAATGGGGACCGATCCTAACCAGTTGAAACAGCAAGACAGCGCGAGCATCGGCGATCTTGGCGTGCTGGGCGAGTATCTGGCCGATCTTCCCTACAAAAGCGATGTGCTGAATCTCGATGAAGAAACGTGGAAAAGCTGGGATGGGCTGTCACAGGAGAAATTTATCCGCACACTGTCATCCAAGCTGCGTCACTATCAAAAATATAATGCAGATGTCGACCGCTGGGTCGAGCTGGCGCAAGGTAGCGATCCGCGCGATCGCGTGTATCCCATCCCACTGGAAATGATGCCCTGATGCTGCACATTGAAGACTTGTGCGTGGTTCGTGGTCAGGATCATCAGGCTCACCGTGTTTACCTGCCGCAGCTTTCGCTGCGGCCAGGCGAGGTGGTGGCGGTAACGGGTGAAAGCGGCTGCGGTAAAAGCACGCTTCTGGAAGCCATTGGTTTAGTGTTGCATCCCAGCAAAATTGGGCGTTTCACGCTCAGCAAAGGGACACAGCAGCAGGATATTGCCGCGTTGCTTCTGGGCGAGCGACATAATACACTCGCTGCGATTCGGGCACGCGAACTTGGCTTTGTATTACAAAACGGTGGCCTCCTTCCCTACCTGAACGTCAAAGATAATATTCTCTTGCCGTGCCAGCTGCTGGGAGCCCCCCCTGACAGCACCATGCTGGATAGGGTCATCGACACGCTAAAACTGTCGCCACTATTGGCAAAATATCCTACCCAGCTCTCCTTTGGCGAACGGCAGCGCACCGCTTTTGCGCGCGCGATATTACATCGCCCGGCGCTGGTACTGGCAGATGAACCGACGGCGGCGCTCGATCCCTACAATGCCCAGAAACTATTTAGCCTGTTTATCGAACTAGTCCGTCAGGAAGACATGATGGCGCTGGTCGTTTGCCATGACTGGCCTCTGGTCAAACACTTCAATTTACCCTGTTTAGCTGCGCAGCCAGAATCGCTGACGGCGTCATCACAGAGCGAACGGGGAGGTACTTACTTTGTCCTTTAATCGTGCAAGACTGCTCGGTCGCCTTGCAATGCAAGACCTGTGGCACGATCGCATCATCTCTTTTTGCATCGTCTCCTCTCTTGTTGCGGTCATCGCCCCTTTACTGCTCCTTTTTGGCCTGCGCTTTGGCATTGTGAACCAGTTACAAAACGATCTGGCCAACGATCCCCGCAATCTGGAGATCCGCATGTTGAGCAGCGGAAGCTACGATCAGCACTGGATCACGCAGCTACGGCAGCGGCCTGATGTCGGCTTCGCCATCGGGCAAACGCGCTCGCTCAATACGCTGACTGACTTGCAGACGGACAGCACACATTTTATTGAAAATGCGGAAGTCATTCCGACAGAGGCTGGCGATCCTTTGCTCGGCACGCAGGTGCTCCATCATGACCATGAAGTTGTTATTACTCAGGAAGCGGCACGCAAGCTGGCGGTGAAAACCGGTGATACGCTCACGCTACGCGTGAGTCGTATGCTCGATGAACGCCGCGAATGGGGACGTAAGCGCGTGACCGTGGTGGGGATTTTGCCAGCCACCTATTTTAATCGCCCCGCTATCTTTACCCGCCCCGCGTTATTAATGGCTCTTGAACATTTTCGCGATGGCTATGCGGTAACAGCGTTAGGGGTCGCCAGCGGCGCTCAGCTTAACGGTAACGCGCCGCGCTACGCCCGCGCAAGGTTGTACGCACGCGATATTGACCATGTCGCCAGCCTTGAACGCGATTTGCGCGCCCAACGCATCGAAACCACCAGTCGGCTGGCGGATATTGAGAATGTAAAAAGCATTAACCGAGTGTTGGGCATCATCTTTAACACGATCGCCATCACCGCGCTCATTGGCTGTATCGCCTCGTTAATCGGCTCGTTTATCGCCAATGTCGATCGTAAACGTAAGCATATTGCTGTACTTCGTCTGCTGGGCTTCACGCGACCAGCCGTAGGCGTTTACGTCATTAGTCAGGGCGCTTTGCTCAGCCTGATGGCCTATATCGGCGGTTTTGGCATCTATTTTTTAGCCAGCCAGATATTTAACCGGGCGCTGTCCACAAGCCAGGCCACCGGTCAGATGATTTGCAAGATAACGCCCTTACACGGCCTTATCGCACTCTTACTGACGCTGGTTGTGGCGACGCTGGTTGCCGGTATCGGTGCCTGGCGCGCGATCCATATTGAACCTGCGCAGAGCCTGCGCGAGGCATAACCCTTATTTTTTTAATTTGCCCTAAGCATCTATTTTAGCGGAGATCGTTCATGGCCTTTACTCCTTCCACATTATCGCGCTGCCTGGCGCTAGCCCTGCTGGTGAAGATCTCCCCCGCGCTGGCAGAACCGTGGGCAGAGAAAACCTATAATCCGAAGCCGGATAGCGATGACGTGATTTTGCCTATGCCCTGCGAAGGTTCGATGGTATTTCGTCGGGTAGAAATTCCAGTAGCCGGTCCTCTGGATGATATTCCCATCACCTTAGGGGAAGATGGCGGTGAATGGGGCTTTGTGGAACACAGTTATCCCACGTTTATCGCCGGTAGCTTTACTGAAACGCCCCAAAATAAAGGCCGTTATTATTTAATGGCGAAATATGAGCTGACGGCATTGCAATATCAGGCATTAACTTCCGATACTTGCCCGACACCATCGCGTAAACTTAGCCTCCCTCAAACCAGCATCAGTTGGTTTGAGGCCGTTAATTTCTCCGATAAATATAACCAGTGGTTACGCGCAAACGCGCTCGACAAGCTGCCGAAAGAAGATAACAATCCAGGTTTTTTACGACTGCCCACCGAAGTAGAGTGGGAGTTTGCCGCGCGCGGCGGTCTGAAAGTGGATACCGCACAGTTTCGTGATTCCCGTTATCCGATGGACGACATCAAAAATTATGAGTGGTATTCCGGTTCGCAGTCCTCAAACGGGAAACTTCAGCTCATCGGTCTGTTAAATCCTAACCCGCTCGATATGTTAGGCAACGTCTCTGAGATGATGTTTACCCCCTTCTACCTCAATAAAATTAATCGATTGCATGGCCAGGCTGGCGGTTTTGTGGTGCGTGGCGGCAGCGTGATGTCCAGTGAGTCGGATATCCGCAGCGCTAGCCGTAAAGAAATTAACTATTACGATAATGCCCAGCCTTTTACCAGTAAAACAATGGGCCTGCGGTTGGTGCTGGTTTCCCAGGCAATTACCTCAACGGACCGGGTCAAACTTCTTGAGAAAAACTGGTCGACTCTCGGTGATGATAAAACGGGTGCAGAGAGCAGCAAATCCGGGTCCAATGATACGGCGAAAGCGTTAGGTAGCCTGGCTTCTGGCGTTGAAGACGGCGAGCTGAAGAAAAAGCTGAAAGATCTGGAAAACCAACTTCGTGCCAGCAACCAGCAGCAGCAAGAAGAAAGAGCACAGTCTATCCGCGCCAGCCTGAATCTGGGCTCTTTTCTCTGTACCAAATTACAGGACGATGGTCGTTTCCTTGACTTCCTCAATCACAATTATGAGCTGCTGTGCAAAGATAAAGACAGCAGCGATGCCAACTGTGCCATCCGCAAAAATAAGCTGGCGGAACAAACCGATCGTCTACAGCAGCTAACGAGCTACTACGCCAGCAGTCTGGTGGATTCCGGCACCCTGTATGGGCAAGCAGGGCTAAAAGGCGAAGTGAACGTGTTCAATCAGATGCTGACGCTGAATAAACGTCTTTCCGGTCTTAAGCCGTTCCTCGCTGCTCATTGGCAGAATCAGCAAAAATACCTAGCGAACGGCAAAATTGATACAGCTGGCTGGCTGGATACCTGCAAACAAGTAAAGAACGGCCACTAATCTTAAACATGTCAGTTTATAAAGGAGTAAGGAACGTGAAATTAACTCTACGAATTGCGGCGTTGACCATTGTCTGTATGTCACTCAGCCAGACAGCTTTAGCTGCGTCTTACAGTGCGGAGGATCAGGAACAATTAACGCTGGAATGCCTGCTCACCAATAATAAATACGCCAGCGCCTTTATTGCGCAGGATAGCGCGGGATATGCCCTGGGAACCCAGTCTGCTCCGACTGCTGAGCTGAATCTTGTCACTAATCAACCGGGGGTTAACGCCTACTATAATTCTCAGATGATCGCCGGTGGCTCGCTTTACTGGATACGTGTCGTCAAAGGCCCCTATGAATATATTGTTTACGATAAAGAGCAGCACGGCGATATGTCAGGTGTGGTTGTCACAAAAAAAGGGAAAAGAATCTTCCACAAAGATTGCAAGGAACCTATCAAGGTGGGTACACAAAACGATAGCAGCATCTTTAGTCGAGTTGCGCAAGAAGATACAGAAGGCGATCGTATTATCGATTTAATCAACAAAGCATAAACGCTTGTTGCGTTGTAATGGGGATGTATCTCTGTCATCCCCATAGAAGGCAGGTAAAATTACCGACTTTTTTGTACGCTCATTTTTAATGGTTGATAATATTGCGGATCAAACATCGACAGTGGCAGGGCATGGACTGAACCATCCGAAGACGTTTCCTCAACGTGGGTAATCACGATGTTGGCTGTATTTTCAACCGCATCACAGCTGAATTCAGTTGCCGAAAGGGTTGAGCGAGTTGCGCTGCTATCGCCAAACGGCTGAACATCAAGAGTTCCTTTTTCCAGAACGGCTCCCGATTTATCAGTTAATTGCAAGTTGACCATCAGGTTATTGAATGTCCCATCACCGCCGTTATCCAGCCGGAATACCAAAGAACACACGCCCTGCACCCAACTGCTATCCGTATTACGAATACTAATATACCGATGGTCATTCTCCGCACTCACTGCGGGGCCCACCATGCCGCCACAAAGTACAGCCAGCAATAAGCTGCATAATGTTTTCTTAATCATAATATTCTACGCCCTCATTCCTCACGCCGCCTCACCAACTTCTGTTCTCTTCCCCGACAGGCATGTCGGTTTTAGCCTATTTCAGTGCCAACTCAATCTGTTCTATTGCTTTCTAAGTATATTGTAATGAGCTATATGTTTAAAAAATAGT
>ENA-UERQ01000911-UERQ01000911.1-human-gut-metagenome-genome-assembly--contig:-NODE-911-length-18015-cov-5.708830_pt1 | contig 18015 bp, 26 predicted proteins | sample MGYA00242986_ERZ507987 | MGnify/ENA primary metagenome ERZ507987 (study PRJEB26167, sample SAMN06115429) | human gut metagenome | host: Homo sapiens | place: China:Chongqing | collected 2015-04-15...
GGTCCTCCTCCTCCTGAACTGACACCTTCCGGCAGAATGAATGCTAGAGGTATCTCAGTCTTCTATGGCGCTACGTCCAGAAAAAATGCCATATCCGAAGTGCGGCCACCTGTAGGTAGTTATGTTGCTGTTGCTGAGTTCACTTTGTTGCGGACAGTCAGATTACTCGACCTCTCCAGTCTGAAAGGGCTGGCTGTTAACGGATTTAGCCGCTTTGATCCGGAGTATCTACTTCGATATGAACGCAGTAGTTTTATTCAGAATCTCTCCAGAAAACTTGTTATGCCGGTTGTTCCTGAGCTTGAAGAAACAAATTACTTGTTGACGCAAGCTATCGCTGATTATCTATCAACATTTGAGCGTTGCGAACTCGATGGGATACTGTTTACTTCCGCGCAAAAGCCAAAGGAAAGCACAGACCCTTCTGTAATGAATATTATCCTGTTTCATAAATCGTCTGGGGTACTGAATGCAGACCGAAGGTTCCGGGAAGCTGAAGTAAATATGTATCAGCACGATGAGGATATTTCATACTTTGACCCAGAGATAAGGACGACTCCCGATGATTTCCGTCGTGAAGTTAAGGTGCTATCACGTAAGAAAAATAGGGAAGATATACTTGAGCTAAAACTCGATGGCATAGAAGTTCATAAAATAGAGGGTGTTGATTACTCCACATCAGAAACAACAGTCACGCACTATTTAACGGAAGGCCGCACAAAAGAAGTGATTTCGCATGCGAAATCTGGCTATTCGGATGACGAATTCTGACGGGTAGATATAACCCAGATTTCGCATGCGAAATCTTTCGGTGGCAGATCATCTTATCATTGCCACCGGGAGATCATTCCAGCGCGTTGTGTACGCAGGGGAAAGCATTTCTCGTTTCATTTGCCATTCAGGAGCAATGCCTCGTCCCGCAAACCACACTTTCCCCAGACCGGAATGGTTAATACCGTCCACGACCTTCATCAGCTCATCGCTGTGCGGTCGCGGCTGTACTTCATCGAAAAGATTCAGCTGCGCAACGCCGCTCGGAGTAAAATCGTTAAGCATTATCCCCGCTTTGGCGTAACGGTGGCCATCGAGCCAGATCCTGTCAAGAGATCTGACCGCCGCCGCGATGATATCTCGGGTGTCACGGGTAGGTGTGATCAACTTCTCAGTGGCCACGTTTCCGTAGTACTGTTCATTAACTGCAAAAGGCGAGGACTTGATGAAAGTTGAGATGTGCCGGCAGTACTGGCGTTCACCACGCAATTTTTCTGCCGCACGTTCGGCATACTGGCAGACTGCCTGGCGCATTTCTTCATAGGTGGTGATCCGCTGTCCGAAGCTGCGACTACAGACAATCTGTTGTTTTGGAGGCGGGGCTTCTTCAAGCGAAATACAGCTTTCTCCGTTGAGTTCCCGGACGGTTCTCTCCAGCACAACGTTGAAATTTTTCCTGATAAATACAGGGTTCGCGCGCGCCAGCTGCAGTGCCGTAGTGATGCCCATCGAATTAAGCGTTTTTGAGATCCTGCGACCTACTCCCCAGATTTCTTCCACTGGCTGCAGTGAGAGCAGTTTCTCCGTTCGCTTCGGATTATGTGACGTCAGGGCAAGCACCCCACCGAACTGTGGCCACTCTTTCGATGCCCATTGCGCGCTTTTAGCCAGCGTTTTGGTCGGCCCCATCCCGACGCCGATTGTCAGCCCGGTACCGGAGCGCACGTGCTCGCGCAACTGCCGGCCGAAGTCCTCATAATCGATGCAGCTGTCTATACCGCGGATATCCAGAAATATCTCGTCGATGCTGTACTGCTCCACGCGCGGTGCCAGCTCCTCGAGATGAGACATAACCCTGTTCGACAGCGATGCATAAAGCTCGTAATTGCTCGAGAACGTGATGACCGGCTCCGGGAATTCTGCCGTCTTCAGCTGGAACCAGGGGACGCCCATCTTAATGCCCAGCCGTTTCGCTTCGGCGCTGCGCGCGATGACGCAACCATCGTTGTTACTGAGCACCACAACGGGCCTGTTACGCAGGTCCGGACGAAACACCTTTTCACAGCTCGCATAGAAGCTGTTGACGTCAGCCAGAGCGAACATCAGTCCATACCCCGCGTCTTATGGATGAATGCCATCACCACGCCGAATATCTGCAGTTCCTCCGGGTAGAGGGTGGGGTAGGCGGGATTCATCGGCAGCAGGGCGATACGGGGTTTAAGCTGCAGGCGCTTAACGGTGAATTCGCCATCTGTTTCCGCGATGACAATATCCCCCTGCATGGGTTTTTCGGCTTTATCGACAACCATTAAATCGCCGGAGTGCAGGCCCATGTCTTTCATCGAATCGCCAATGGCCCGGACAAAGTAGGTCGCGCTGGGGCGACGGATACAGTAGGCATTCAGATCCAGTTCGTCTTCGGTATAGTCCGCGGCCGGTGACGGAAAACCTGCCGGACAACGTTCTGTGAAAAGTGGTGCGGTGGACAGTGCTGGCTCAGATGCGGGAGTGACAAAAAGGATCATGGCATACCTCTTAAAATACCTGTTTTTATATACAGTATTATTTAAGATATTTCCCGTCCTGCAAGGAGAATTTTACCGGCTCCTGCCAGGTCATTGTTCTGGCGGATAAAACAGGCTCGGGGTTATCCACAGAAACGGTGCATAACCCTGTGAGTGGATGTCCGGTATATCACCACCTGCTAAGTCAGCGGCTCAATGAGTTCCCGGCCCTGGTTCCCGGGATTGCCAACTGCCCGGCTGACGGCGTGCCATGTGAAATCTTCGGCGGAAAGACTGCCCTCACGGGCAATGTCTTCCGCCTCTTTGCCGGTTGTGTTTTCGCTGAGCCATTTACGTGCGGCATCCGGTGAGTACACGAGCGGTCGCCGATCGTGAATATCCAGCAGTCCCTTATCCGCAGCTGCCGTGACGATCAGGAATCCTTCCTGGTCATTGTCGTTCTCAAAAGGTGGTTTCCCGATGACCGCGAGCAGGAGCGGATTTCCGTCCTTACGGTAAATGAAAAACGGCTGTTTCACGCCGTTTTGCTGTTTCCACTCGAACCAGCCGTCGGCAAAAACAATGGCCCGTCCGTGCTCCCAGAGTGGCTTGAACATCCGGCTGTTGGCCGCAGTTTCACTCCGGGCGTTGATAAGAGCGGGCTTGTTCCACCACTCCGGGGCATAACCCCAGTGAACAGGATCAAGATGCAGTTGCGAGTGGCGCTCACTCAGCAGCAATACTCGCGTTCCGGGCGCTACGTTGTAGCGGCCGACGGGCTCAGGATCATACGGAATATCCCGTTCTGCTTCTTCTCCGAGAAAGGCCAGGTACTCCTCGCGGGAGTTGTACTGCGTAAACCGACCGCACATATCGTTTCTCCGGTGAAGATTTCGCATGCGAAATCTGTGTTTTCTTCAGTTCAGAACATAGGCCGTATTTCAGGTTCCTGCCATCGTGTGGCCGCCGTGCCGCTACTGTAGCCGGGCCGCTTCGAATGCAAGGGTTCGCTCTGCCGGTGTCCTCACCCGGTCGCAGTTAATTTCAAAGGCATTACACGCTGTCTTACCGTCGTTTCCGTCTCAATTTTCGCCGTCAAACCGTCCAGCCAGCGTGGGCTTTTTCACTGCGCTGCGGCTTGCGGCACCGCCCCTGCATTCTCCACTTTTCGCCCGGCTGTCGTATCGGCACGGCGTAACTGGCGCCGCATTTGAGAAAGGAGAACTACCATGTCCCGATTTATCCAGGGTAATTGCGTCCATATCATGTCCGGCTTTCCGGATAATGCTGTCGATTTCATTCTCACCGACCCGCCATATCTCGTCGGTTTTCGTGACCGTCAGGGGCGTACCATCGCCGGCGATAAAACCGATGAATGGCTGCAACCCGCCTGCCATGAGATGTATCGCGTGCTGAAAAAAGACGCGCTGATGGTGAGCTTCTACGGCTGGAACCGCGTCGATCGCTTTATGACTGCGTGGAAACAGGCCGGGTTCAGTGTTGTTGGTCATCTGGTTTTCCCGAAAACCTACACATCGAAGGCCGCTTATGTGGGCTACCGCCACGAATGCGCCTACATCCTTTCAAAAGGCCGTCCGCCCCTGCCACAAAACCCGTTGAATGACGTGATTGCGTGGAAATATTCAGGCAACCGGCACCATCCGACAGAAAAACCCGTAACCAGCCTGCAACCGCTGATTGAGTCCTTCACACATCCCGGTGCGATTGTGCTCGACCCCTTTGCCGGCAGTGGCTCCACCTGCGTGGCCGCCCTCCAGTCTGGTCGTCGCTACATCGGTATCGAACTGCTGGAACAGTACCACCGGAACGGACAGCAACGTCTGGCCGCCGTCCGGCGCGCCATGCAGTACCCGGCCGCTAACGACGAGTTCCCGGAGGCCGCGTAATGAACTATGCAGGACACGAAAAACTCCGCGCAGAAGTGGCGGAAGTCGCCAACAGCATGTGTGACCTGCGGGCGACGCTGAACGGGATGGAGCACCGCTATCGCTTTGACTCCGATGTGCTGGCTGAACGCCTGACCCGTCAGACCCTTTTTCGCATCAATGCCCTGTTTATGGCGGCGTACAACGAAATCCTTGAGCTGGATGCCTGCTTTAAGGACTGAGGAGAAAAACATGTACGGAACCTGTGAAACCCTCTGCCGGTTGTTGCGTGAGCAGTATCCCGCAGAAACCCCGCTGAACCTGATTATCTGGTCCCCGGCGGATATCGAAGCGCTGGCCGACGGAATGGAATATGCCGTTTCGGAACAGGACACAAGGGCGGTGCTGGCGCGTATAGATGCCATACCGGAAGAACAACGGCTGGAGTCGGGCGTGTCTGCCGATGCAGTGATGGATCTGATTGAGCAGGTGAAACAGGACGCAGCGGCGGTGATGGTGCCGGCGGACCTGCTTGAAACCCTGCTGACCACTGCCGAACAGGCGTTATGGCACAGGGAATGGACCGCCCGTGACAGCAATCATCCGGTCCCGGAAAGCATTACCCGTCGGCTGGCTGATGCGGCGAAAGTTCGCGCCTTACTCAAAAACTGAAATCAACACGCCGCCCGGTCGGCGTGTACTGAACCCGTTCAGAAGGAACCCATTATGCAGGAAACCACCACGTTAAACGCCCTTGTGATGCGCCGTGCGCGCGATTTGATTGCTGATTATGGATGGCCTGACCATACCGATGTTGATCAGCGTGATCCGGTAAATAAACCGGGATGGATAAGCATTTATGTCCGTCTGGATGCGGCAAATATTGTTCAACTTCTGCCTTTGCTTTGTACCGGTGAAGTACCCGCAGAGTTGCAAAGTGCCATGACAAAAATAGCCGGGACGCCAGCGCAGATTATTTTATCCGGCAGCCGCTATGCCGACGCGCCGCAACTTCCGGAGGACGGAACACAGATAGTTTTCCCCTGGGCCGGGGAATGGCTGACGGAGCCGGAGATTCAGGCTGTAACGGATTGCCTGTCCCGCGCCGTGCGGGATGTCTCCCGGCAGGTATGGGAGGATGCGCGCCGGATAAAGGCGGCGCTGACCACGCGCGGGGAAACGCTGTTTTATCGCCAGACCCGAAATTTCCGTCTGGTTGTGAAGGAAAACGATATGCCCTGCTGGCTGGACGATGATGACAATTTGCCGGTGGTGCTCGATGCCATCCTGAACAAAGGGGCGCGCTACAGCAGCGTCGAGTTCTTTGTTATCAGCGACAAAGTTGATCAAATCCTGGCATGTGGCCAGATGTGCGATGTGCTGCGTATTCCGGGCGAGCCTACGCGCCGGTGGATGGATTTAACCCTGTTACATGAGGTCATGGCAGAAGCGCGTGCAGAAATCAGTCTTGTCCGCAATGCCCTGTCAGCAATACGGCCAGTGTAGCGAACAGCAGGGGGCGGCGGCCCCCTGAATCTACCACGAAGGATAAGGATGTCGCCGGCTCCGCTTTTACGGCTCTTCCTCCACGTTGTTCCGGCTTCGCGGTGAGTAACGTCCCGTGCGGCCTGCGGCAAACGCCGTGCCTCTACTATAGCCGGGCCGCGGCTGATGCAAGGGAAGCGTAAACGCCGTCACCTTCACCCGGTCGCAGTTTATTTCATACGTTATCCGCCGTCTTCCCGTCGTTTTCCGGCTCATTTTTCGCCGTCAAACCGTCCAGCCTGCTCCTGCTTTTTTACTGCGCTGCGGCTTCGGTGACGCCCTTGCATCCTCCGCTTTTCGCCCGGCTGTCGTGTCGGCACGGCGTAAGCCGTAACTCAGACGACATCGACTATGGAGGATTTTCTATGAGCACTACGACCACCACACCGGCTGTTTACGTGGGTACGTATCACAAATACAACTGCGGCAGCATTTTCGGCAAATGGTTTGATCTGACGGAGTTTGACGGCAGGGAAGATTTTTACGAGGCCTGTCAGGCGCTGCATGCCGATGAATGGGATGCCGAGTTTATGTTCCAGGACTGGGAAGGCATTCCGTCGCAGTTCGTCTCTGAATGCTCCATTGACTGGGATTTTATCGCCGCTTACAAACGCGCCGAAGAAGAGGGCAGGGAAGCCGCTTTTATCGCCTGGGCGGAGTATACCGGCGAATGTGACTATGACGCGTTTGATGATGCGTACCGCGGCGAGGCGGAAAGCGAGGAAGACTATGCGCGGGAGATGGTGGAGGACAACGGCCTGTTAAATGAGGTGCCGGAGCCGTTGCGCAGCTATTTCGATTTTGAAGCCTGGGCGCGTGACCTGTTCAGCAGCGGCTATGTGTTCCATGACGGCTATGTCTTCAGCAACTGATTAATGTCCGGCGGGGAAACCCGCCGGTTAAGGAGAAAACGTATGAAACTTGCACCACAAAGCCGTGAGATCCTGCAACAGTACAAAGCCCTGATTAATGCCCGCCGACGTGATGCCGGTCAGCGGGAACTGACCACCGCGCAGGTGATGGATGAAATTTGTTACTACATGACCTGTCAGTGTGCCGTGTACATCGGCGGTCATTTCATCTTACAGGGTGGAAAAAGCCAGTAAGCAGGATGGCAGGCGTCCGGCCCGGAGGGCGCCTGTCAGCCCGCGCGAAAACCCGGGCAGGCTGCGCCTGCCGGAGAGAAACTTCGCCGCGCCTCCGGCGCCGCGCACTCTCCTCTCCATTGTCAGTCGCTGTTGCCCGGGAATGTGCGTATTATCAGGGATATCTTCCAGTAAAGCAGACCGGTGATGCATATGTCGAAGTGGAATATCGCCTCTTTCTCAAAAGAAGATCAGGATAAGGTCTCGGTCGATAAAGCCGCCGCTGCCGTTGCCTGGCAGGAAAGGATGAACAAGCCTGTGGTGCCTGAGCTTGTTGAACGGGAACAGCCTGAACATCTTCGCCAGTATTTCCTTGAACGGCTTGAAGTTCATCGGCAGAACAGTCAGCAGCTGCCGCGCGCAAATGCGCCCGAATATAATAAACCCGGAGATGAGCAGCAGAAGTGATTCTTATCGTCAGTTTGTCCAGGGAGGAAATTTTATGCGTATGTCTCTGATGTTTGCAGCCGTGACTCTTTTAACCGGTATTAACCTGTTGTTTATTCCGTTTCAGCCTGTACCGGCTCTGTGGGGGGGAATCCTGGCCGTTGCTTTTATCCTGATTAATGTCGCGGCGGATAAACTGCGTCTCTGGAGTGGCGTTGCATGGATTATCGTTGCCGGCATCATCATTACGTTCATGCTGAAGGGGAAGGAGCCGGGTGACGAATTAAGAGTGCTGATCACCGTTTTTGCTTTCCTGGCTTCGGCCTGGTACAGCGTTGTGCAGTACAGAAAAGAAAAGCATTTTCGCTCCTGATGTTCCCGGCTGGCATCAAGCTGGATGATCGTCAGCCATCATTTTAGCCGCATGTAATCCATTCTTATCCTCCCGTTTTCTGTTTTCTGCCCGTTCCCGTTTTCACTGCGGGCGTCCGGGCGGGCTGTCGTGAACGGAGCCGGTAAACCGTCTCCGCCCTTCGGGCTTCCATCCCATGACGCAACACCAGGGCTTGCAGCATCCTTATCAGGATGCGCCGCCTCTGTCGCGCCGTGGCCTGCGCTCCCTGCACCCCGGCAAACTGACGCCGGGCTGTAAGGGGCAACGCCGTTTCGCGCCCGCGCTTTCCGTCGTTGCGGCGGGTTCCTGCTCATTCCTTGCCTGGTTTTTTCACCCTTTTGAGTCCTTTCGCCGGGGCTGAGACAAGCACAATCGCTGTCAGCTGTCCAGGGTAAATGGCACGCGGTAAACCGCGCCCTGGACATCCGCCATCGCCCGCGCTGGTTTACGCCCTTGCGGCGAACGGCTCTCAAACGGGTGAAGGTAACAACCAGCGGGCGCGTTCAGCAGGTCCCCGCAAAACGTCAAAACCGCGGCCCCGGCAACTCAACGGGTGATGGTTTTTAAAAGCAAAACAACCGGAAGGAGATTCATCATGACAGTACGCGGCATCAACAAAGTCATCATCGTGGGTAATCTGGGCCAGGACCCGGAAGTCCGTTATATGCCCAATGGCGGCGCGGTCGCTAATCTCAGCCTCGCTACCTCTGAGTCCTGGCGCGATAAACAGACCGGAGAGATGCGCGAAAACACCGAATGGCATCGCGTGGTGCTGTTTGGCAAGCTCGCGGAAGTGGCCAGCGAGTATCTGCGCAAGGGCGCTCAGGTGTACGTCGAAGGGCAGTTACGTACCCGCAACTGGCAGGACGACAGCGGCGTAACGCGCTATGTCACTGAAATCGTCGTCGGACAGAGCGGCACCATGCAGATGCTGGGTGGTCGTCGTGACGGCGGTCAGCCACAGAACATTGCTCCGCAGCAACCCGCACAACCGCAGAGTCCTGCCGCTCCGGCACAACCTGCTGGCTCCCCTGAAAAATCCCCGAAAAAAGGCGGCAGAAAAGGCCGCCAGAGCCCCGCACCGTCTCAGCAGACGCCGCAGCCGTTACCGGATGATTATCCGCCGATGGATGATGATGCCCCGTTTTGACCAGCATGATGAAAACGCCCCGCAACCTGCGGGGCTGGAAAAGGAGAAAGACATGACCAGCAACGTTATACCGCCCCTTCAGTCACTGCCAGATGGCACATTCACCCGCGAACAGGCTAAAGCGGTCGTAGCGCAGTATCAGAATGTCGCGATTGAAGACGATCAGGGAACGCACTTTCGCCTGGTGGTTCGTCAGAACGGCGAAATGGTGTGGCGGGTATGGAATTTTGAGCCGGGTGGTGAGTACCTGATGAACCGTTATATCCGGGACTACGGCATCCGTAAACAGCAGTAAAAAGGTGCCCTGCCGGAGCAGCCACTCCGCAGGGCCGGACAATCATCAATATCCAGTGAGGTATCAACTATGTCAGTAACCGAGTCTAAAGCAAAAACCCCCGCGAAAACCAGCAAAAAAGCCGTTAAACCTGCCGAAGCCGCAGCCCTTAAGGCGGCGCTTGAGGCCGCTCAGATTGAAATGGTGCCGCTGTCGGCGCTCGTCAAATCTCCGCTGAACGTCCGTATTATTCCGTACCCGGTTGAGAGTGTCAGGGAAATGGCAGACTCCATTCTCGCGGTCGGCCTGATCCAGAATCTGGTGGTTCACTCGCTGCCTGATGGCCTGTCAGGCGTTGCAGCGGGCGGTCGTCGTCTTGCTGCCCTGCAACTGTTGCTCAGTGAACAGCGCATCGATGCCGGGTATCTCGTTGTCGTCAAGCGCGTCAGCGACGACCTGGCTGTGGTCGCCTCAATGGTGGAGAACAACCAGAGGGCGGCGATGCATCCGGCAGAACAAATCAGCGGGTTCCGCACGTTGTCTGAGCAGGGTAAGACCCCGGCGCAGATTGGTGACCAGCTGGGGTACAGCTCCCGTCACGTCCAGCGCATGCTGAAGCTGGCGAATCTCGCCCCGGAACTTCTCGCCCTGCTGGCTGAGAACAAGCTCGACGTGGAGCAGTGTCAGGCGCTGAGTCTGGAGAACGATCCGGTGCGTCAGGTGGAGATTTACGAGCGTGTGAAGGCGCAGCACAGCTATGCCCCCGCGCACATGCTTAAACGCGCTATCACTGATACCGAAATCGGTGTGAACCACTCCCGCTTCGTGTTTATCGGGCGTGAGATGTATGAGTCTGCAGGTGGCGTGGTGCGTGAGGATTTGTTCAGCGCCCAGGAAGGGGACGGTACGGCAGACGGTGTGCTGGTCGAGCGACTGGTGCAGGAGAAGCTGGAGTCCGCCGCACTGGCAATCGAACTGCAGGAGGGGTGGTCATGGTCACTGGCCCGGGAGGGAGCGGTCAGAAACTACGGTGACGATCGCGAACATTATCTGCTGTTACCAGAGCCGGAAGCACAGTACACCACCGACGAGCAGCAGCGTCTCGATGAACTGTACGCCACTCAGGAGGCCACTGAAACGTTTGAAGATGAAGCTGCGATTCAGGTGCTGATTGACGAAATTGAAAATGCAGCATCGATCCGGGCGTGGACACCGGAGCAGAAATCAACCTGTGGCGTGGTGGTCAGCCTGTATGACGGTGAGCTTTGTGTCCAGCGAGGGGTGCAGAAGAAGCCTCAGAACGAGGCGAAAGAAGGGCAGGGAGAGAATGGCAGTAGCGGCTCCCTCCATGTGGTCAGCAGCAAGCCGGATGTGACGGAGGGTATCAGCGCCCCGCTGCTCAAAAAGATGTCTTCAGAAAGAACGCTGGCAGTACAGGCCGCTCTGGTACAGCAGCCCGAAAAAGCGGTGGCCCTGATGGTATGGCGGCTGTGCAGTTGTGTTTTCGATTACTGCAATACCACCCGTCATCCGTTCGAGATGCGTCTTGAGGTGCACCACAGTGGGCTTACCAGCGAAGCGCCGACCGGAAAGAGTGGTCAGGCATGGCTGAGTCTGATGCAGGAGAAAGCCCGTCTGGAAGCGCTGTTGCCGGATGGCTGGAAGAAGGATTTCACCACCTTCTTTACGCTCGACGGACAGACTTTGATGAGTCTGATGGTGTTCTGCACGGCCTGTTCGGTGGACGGGGTGCAGACCCGGACAATGGGGCATACCACACAGAGCGACCTCGATGGCGTGGAAACGGCGCTTGGGTTCCACCTTCGCGACTGGTGGCAGCCAACGGCAGAAAACTTCCTCGGTCTGCTCAGTAAGAACCAGATTGTGGCGGCGCTGAAAGATGCCGGACTGTCAGGCGCTGCGTCAGATGCCGGAAACATGAAGAAGGGAGATGCCGCCAGCCATGCTGAACAATGGCTCTCCGGTACGCGCTGGGTTCCTGCCTGGATGCGGTCACCTGATGCGCAACCTGACGTCGCTGAGGGTGAGGCGACAGACTCTGATGACAATACGGCACACGCAGCCTGATAACGGAAACGCCGCCCCCCGGGGCGGCGATAAGGAGACCATTATGCGAAACATTATTACTCCCGACGTACTGAAAACCATGATCCCCCAGGAATTCGAAGACTGGCGCGAAGCGGGTGAAGATTTGTGCCGCGAACTGACCCATGCGGTGATGTGCGATTTGACCTGCCCGGATAACTGGGACATGAACGGAGAGTACCGCAGCGAGTTCGGGGGATTTTTCCCTGTACAGGTTCGCTTCACGCCGTCACACGGCAACTTCCATATCGCTGTATGCAGCCCCGGCGACATCACCCCGTCATGGATGGTGGTGTTCATTCCTGCCAGCGGTCGCCCGTTTTCTGTTATCAGCACTCTGCCTGCATATTCGCCGGAGGTTGTTTCTCACACACTCAGTCTGACAGCGCGTCTCGATGCCGATGGCTACAGTCAGGCCAGCATTATCAGTGTCCTGGCGATGGAGGGCGCACAATGATCCCGGCGAATTTGTCACTGGTCCCCCTGAGTCATGAACGTCGTGCTGCAATGGAGGCCATCGCAGAGGTGGAGAAGAAATATGAGCGTGGCGTTCATATCGCTGAGTTTGCCTACGCCCATGCCTTCTTCCGCATCCTGAACGGCAGCAAACGTGTCACCGTTAAAGATATCGGCTGGTTTTCTCCGGGGCTGACAGCACAGGACCTGCGGGGGAAAAAGCAGGACTGGCTGGCGGCGATTGATCGGCTGATTGAGAGCCGTGGCGCATGTTGCTGGTTACCCCTGTCGGTGTCGGACGGCTGGCGACTGTTCCCGGAAACGAAGTTTCAGACGTCGGAACGTCGTCGCAGGCAAAGTGAACTGAGCGCCGAAAAATACACTCGCCAGCGCCGGAAAGAGGCGTGCCAGCGCGAAACCGCGTATCAGGCGCTGGCGGGACAGGCGGAAATAGAGCTGGCTTTTCATACCCCGGAAACGGTCAGCAGCTGGAGCGCACGCTGGTCGGGTACTGAACTGCGCCAGTACGACCTGGAGGAGATGTTCTGGCGCTGGAGCGAGCGTTTTCCGTCACTTGAGCCAATGGAGCGCTGGATGATGGTGAACCAGCCTTTCTGGAGTGTGATGGTCGAATCTGATGCCCTCGCAAAAGAAAGCCCGGAATCTGTCCGGCAACTGGAGCGCTGGATGGTACCCAACAAGCTGATGCATCAGGAGGCAAGCTGATGAGAAACAATCCCTGCAAAACGGAGCTTAAGGTTGCCCGAAGCCAGCGTAACCGGCTACGTACCATTGAGAAAAAACTGACTGATATGTCCAGTGAGTGGGACGGACTCAGCGGCTGGCTGGAGACAGAAAGCGACCGGCTGGCCAGAGAAGTCATTCAGCATCTGCAGGCACTGGAAGAACAACTTCAGGAATGGGCTGACGGGAGTGGCTACCGGGAGGATGACGAATGATTATTGACGAAAAAAGACTATTTTTCATGGCATTGCTTAAGGGAAGTGTTCGTCTGGTTGCCATATTAGCCTTGCTGACAGTGATAATCACGCCAATAGGTATGGTTTATGAATATTTTGATTTTTATCCACAAATTTTGAATGAATTTGAATATCATGATTATCCGGAAAACTATTTCATACGATGCTTCCTGACTGGATTCATGAGCCTGCCTTTATTAATAGGCATCTGTATTGCAACGTTTGTGTTTTTTCATCTCCTCGGTTTTATAGTTTTACTGCTCGGAGGCTGCTATGACTAAAAAAAATGAGGTGGTTGAACTACTGGAGCATGAGCTTCGCTGGTATTACCGGGCACCGGTAATGATTGCTGTTGCAGGCATCATTTTAGCCATTATTGCACTGATTAAAGGTGACCATTTTTACCTTATCACGGGCGGAATTATCTTCCTGGCTGGTCTGGGAGTGCAGTGGATTCTGGGATTCAACCATTTCATATGGATGCGGAAAAAATAATGAGATACTGGATACTGGTTGTTCTGCTAAACGGTTTGTTTGCGCTGGTCATGCACTTTGCTGCGCCGGAAATGTTCGGAAGTACTGAGTATTATGTCGGCGCAGGGATCTGTGCTCTGATAGCGATGGTTATCACCTGGCGTGATCCCCCAGGTATGCTGGACAACGTGCTCTTGTTTCTCCTTAAGTGGGGAATTGTGGCTTCTGGACTGGCGTTTTTTATCTGGGGTATCGGATACAAGCTGGAATTCTGGGGGGGGAGCATAACCCCGATGTAGTCTTCAGCAGCGCGTTCGACACCATCTTGCCGAATCTGGCGGTGCTGAGCGGTGTTCTGATTCTGGTCAGTGGCTGGGTTTACTGGAGGCGAAGGTAACAAAGAATACGCCAGCGTGAGGGCAGGAAAGTAAAAAGAGCGGTTATGCCTGCGGTATAGCGGCTCTTTTTTATGCCCCTTATGCTTTGTAATACCCTGCTGTGGATTTTCTCTGAAGAACGGACGCTGCGAATTGTTGTGGCTGTTTTCTGTATCCTTTTCAAACTTACCAGCTGTCAGGCGACTTCCCTGACGGGAACCGGGGCTGTCGTAAACGGAGCCGGTAAACCGTCTCCGCCCTGACGGGCTTCCATCCCACTGTCGCAACGTCAACACCTGCTCGCAGTGACCGTTCCGGTCACGCCGCTTTCACCATGCCGGCGATAAAGCCGCCGGCATTCAGGTGACGCCACGTCGTTCCGCCGTGTCGGGTGTGTTCATCCTCTTCTCATACCTCTGGTGAGCCATCTCGCGTCCGTTCCCGGGCGGAGGGCTGGTCGTAGCACCGTCGCGTCGTCATCCAAGGGGTGAAATGAACTCCGCCAAAAACTTTTTGCGAAGGGATGCAAAAACTTTTTGTCTCCGCCCCTTTCCTTCCTCCCTGCGACGTTGCTCCTTTGCCCTTTGCCGCCAGGGAACTCACCGAGAGATGGATTAACCACCAGACAAGAGGAAAAGCAGGATGAACACACAGAACGTCAACGTCAAAACCGCCACCAAAGAATCTTCCGAAAGATGGGTGAAAAACACGGCCCTGCGGACTGATGGCTTTGTACGCAATATCCACGCCCGTAATCGGTTCGATGTTATCCGCGCGGACGTGGTGCTGGCGCGTATTGAGAAAGAGGCGGGGCGGTGCTGCGGGATGCATTACGAACTGTATCAGGCGCGAGTGCTGGGCGATGCGCTGGATTATCTGGACGCCCTTCCACTGAAAGATCGCCCGGCATTGATGGGCGCGGCAGCAAAACGCGGCTACATCCTGACACTCGCAGAAGAAGAGCACGCGCTGGAAGCGAAAGATGCGCTGATGATTGAACTGGCTGCAAACGAATAAATACGTGTGGCGGCGCGTTGCTGCCACTTCCCAATCAGAAGGAGAAACACATGCACTTACACCTCAAAGAATCCTCGGCCCTTCCGGGAATGCAGGCCACCGCTGAGGCCGAGCGGGCGTACTGGCTGAGCCGTGAGAAAGCAGCGGTGAGAGTCCCCACTGAAATCGACGTACACGCATTCCATGATGCGCTGGGGCTGATGTACCCGATGAACTGGCGAAGCAGCGAAAATGGTGAGTGTGAAACCTTCATGCTGGCAGAAATGATCTGCGGCAACGTGACCGAAATTTATGCACGGATCGGTATCCGTTATTACCGGATGCGTGACTACAGCAACCTTGACCACGCGGAAATTCTGGCCCGCGTTAAGGAGGTATCAGACAAGAGCCAGAAATGAAAAAAGCAGGCATAAGCCTGCTCATTCCACGCCGGATGACACACCCGCAAAAGTTTGCATCCGGCATTCGCAAAACCAACATGGAGATTAAACCATGCAATTTGACCCGCAAATCGTCGCACAGGCGAACGCGTTTGTAAATGCCCTGCGCAGTGGTAAACGCGCCCGTGTTCCGGCCTTAAAGCTGAAATACTGGCAGCAGTTTATGACCGTTGTCTACGCTGGCCTCGGCCTCGCGTGATGTGAAACCTGCCGCCCCCTGTGGGGGCGGCATTACCGGAGATACTTTCATGTCACAACTGAGCTTTGCCGATGTCTTCAATATGGCCAGAGAGAGCGCTGGCAGTAAAATTAATACCCAGGACACGCAGCCGGGTAGCGAATCATATCCCTCTCTTCAGCGGCTGATGAGTGCGCAGTACAGCCGCAGCCGCTTTATCAGCGTGTTTAGGTCCACAGGCCGCCAGCTGGGGCGCTGGGAAGTGTTCAGTGATTTTCTGTCACTCGCCGCCAGTGAACTGGATATGGTGCGGATAAGAACGCCGGAGAGCATGGCGCACTGTCGGAAAATCTGTGCGCGATATGAGGCTTCAGACATTGCGAACATGCAGGAGATGTTCTGCCTGATGGTGTGCGCACTGGAAGCTAAATTCCATGACTTCCTCGGCGCGATCTTCATGGAGCTTGAACTCGGCGATAACTTTCGCGGGCAGTATTTTACGCCGTATTCGGTACAGTGCCTGATGGCCCGGATGCTGATGCCGGGTGTCAGGGACACTATCCGCCGGGAAGGCATTGCCACCGTCAGCGATCCGGCCTGCGGGGCTGCCGGGATGCTGATTGCTTATGCGGAGTGTCTGCTTGATGCGGATATCAACCCTTCCATGCACATGTTCGGCAGCTGCATCGATATCGATCCTGTGGCGGCAGATATGGCTTTCATCCAGTTGTCACTGCTGGGGATTGCCGCCGAAGTCGTAACCGGGAATACGCTCACAATGCAGTTTAACCGGGTACGGTATACGCCAGTGTATTACCTCAACGACTTTGAAAAACGTCTGGCAGACCTGAACCGATACCGTGCGATGCGGGACTTTATGCGCGGAATAGCGGAGGCCGCGTAAATAACCAGAAGGGCAGGGGATAACCTGCCCGACTGCGGAAAAAAGGCCGCGCACCTGCGGTGCTGACTAATACCGGCTGCGCTACGCGCCGCCCGTATTAGTCCGTCGCGGGTTTCTCTCTTCAGTATTATTTATTTGTCACTGTTATATTTCATCCGGCATCCTGCTGTTTATCTTCATCAGTATTTATCTTTTGTAAAGAATAAAATATATAACGGCCCGGGCGTCGTCCCTGGTGGGACACGGCTGTCGTGAACAGAGCCAGCTTCGCTGTCTCTGCCCTGTCGGGCTTCCATCCTGACGCAATTCAAATTCACGCTTGCTGCATCCTGAAAGGATGCGCCGCTTTAACCGTGGCGGTAATAAATTTCCGCCACTTTAATGGCCGGAACGGTAATTCGTCTTGCGCCGATTTTCCGTTCCGGGTTGTGTGCATTCTCCCTGTGTATATCGCCCGATTTCATCAATTCGCGGAGGGCTGCTTTTAGCATCAGTCAGGAAGGAAATAAAGGGGTATATAAACGCTGCGCGCCCCTTTATTTCCTTCCTGCCAGCTGCTCATTGCCCTTCGCCGCTCAGTGATGAAGTCGAACGATGTAATAACCAATAAGGAGAAAACCAGAATGCACACAATTAACGTCAAAACCGCCACTCGTGAATCAGCCGAACAATTTAAAACAGATAAGTTTCAGCGCTATTGTGTAACAGATGGTGATGAACGACTTGATTTTATTCCTGCACTATTTTTTACACCGTCAGCTGACAACATGATCGCCAGCTGGTTACGCCAGCATTCAGATTACGATGGTGGCTTCTGGAGTTACTGGATTATTCCGCAGGGTGTCGGCGGTAATGTGGCTCCAAACAGGATTATCTTCACTACCACACAAACGGGATATATTGCCCCTGAAGGTGAACAACGCTATAACATGTGCATTCCTGGTAATTATTTTGAATCAGAGATCAGTGCCGATGCTGCCGGAATTATTGCGACACTAATGATAATGAACTGGTTATCATGGCAGGTAGCTGATATGGGGCCTGAATACGCCAGAGTCTGCAAACATCTTGTCGCTCGCCAGGATGCCCTGAAAGATTATGTCAGCCTTATTCAACATCCTGAGAGGGAATTAATATTTCGCGCGATTGATTGATAGTAAATGCGTCACTCTGGTGGCGCATTTTTCTTGATGCCAACATAAATTGCCTGAATTTCTTGCGCGTACTTCTGGCGTTTCCTTTCCTGTACCTCCGTTTCACGAAAGCCAGCGTTATAAGCGCCGACTGCCCGCCAGGAGTATCCCCAACGTTTAAATGCAATTGCGAGATAGTAGGCTCCAGTATAGATATTCATGCAGGGATCTCTGTAAAGATTACCAGGCGTGATACCATACTGAGCCAGATGTGAAAAATTCTGCGAGTGAATTTGCATCATTCCGACGGCGTAACTTTCATTGCTGACAACATTCATTGCATCAGGCCGCCATGATGACTCTCTGAAAGAGATTGCCCGTAATAAATCAGGTTCAATATGGTAATCCCTTCCCGCCATTTCAAAACAGTCCTGAGCAATGGCTGAAGAGGTCAGCGCGAGTAATCCAACAAGCAGAACGTTCTTCATCTGCAAAATTCCATTGTTATCTTTCCCTGTGCCAGAGTGCCATTTTTTAATAAAAACGGCAATGCCCGTTAATACTGAATCCTGCCCGGCCCGCTAATTTTTATATGCCTGCTCCTTAACATCAAAGTCCCACACACCTCGCAAGATTTCATCTTGCATGATAAGTCTTTAAAAACATGAGGTTAG
>ENA-UERQ01000927-UERQ01000927.1-human-gut-metagenome-genome-assembly--contig:-NODE-927-length-17672-cov-3.605115_pt1 | contig 17672 bp, 12 predicted proteins | sample MGYA00242986_ERZ507987 | MGnify/ENA primary metagenome ERZ507987 (study PRJEB26167, sample SAMN06115429) | human gut metagenome | host: Homo sapiens | place: China:Chongqing | collected 2015-04-15...
AAGAATAAGAACATGTTGCTTAGCATAATCACTGTCGCGTTTCGTAACCTCGAAGGGATAGTCAAAACACATGCCTCGCTGGCGCATCTGGCGCAGGCGGAAGATATCAGCTTCGAATGGATTGTTGTCGATGGCGGTTCCAATGACGGCACCCGTGAGTATCTGGAAAATCTCAATGGTATCTTTAACCTACGCTTTGTCAGCGAGCCAGATAACGGTATCTACGACGCCATGAACAAAGGCATTACGATGGCACAAGGCAAGTTCGCGTTGTTTCTCAATTCGGGCGATATTTTTCATCAGGATGCCGCAAATTTTGTCCGTAAGTTAAAAATGCAAAAAGATAACGTGATGATCACCGGCGATGCGCTGCTGGATTTTGGCGACGGGCATAAAATTAAACGTAGCGCCAAACCGGGCTGGTATATTTATCACAGCCTGCCCGCCAGTCATCAGGCGATATTTTTCCCGGTATCCGGCTTGAAAAAATGGCGTTATGACCTGGAATATAAAGTTTCTTCCGACTACGCGCTGGCAGCCAAAATGTATAAAGCCGGTTATGCATTTAAAAAACTCAATGGCCTGGTGTCTGAATTTTCCATGGGTGGGGTATCTACCACCAATAATATGGAATTGTGTGCTGACGCGAAAAAAGTCCAACGACAAATATTACATGTACCTGGCTTTTGGGCTGAATTATCCTGGCATTTACGCCAACGTACTACCTCAAAGACGAAAGCCTTATATAACAAAGTCTGAATATAAGGAGAACCAATGCAAGATTTAAGCGGTTTCTCGGTGCCGAAAGGGTTCCGGGGCGGCAACGCTATTAAAGTGCAATTATGGTGGGCAGTACAGGCAACAATATTTGCCTGGTCGCCACAAGTATTGTATCGCTGGCGAGCATTTTTATTACGTTTATTCGGCGCAAAAATAGGAAAAAACGTAGTTATTCGTCCGTCAGTAAAAATTACCTATCCGTGGAAATTAACCTTAGGTGATTACGCGTGGGTCGGCGATGACGTCAATTTATATACCCTCGGTGAAATAACCATTGGCGCACATTCGGTGATATCGCAAAAAAGTTATTTATGCACCGGTAGCCACGACCATGCAAGTCAACATTTCACCATTAACGCCACGCCTATTGTGATTGGCGAGAAATGCTGGCTGGCAACCGATGTCTTTGTTGCCCCAGGCGTCACAATCGGCGACGGCACCGTCGTGGGTGCACGAAGCAGTGTTTTTAAATCGCTTCCGGCAAATGTGGTTTGCCGGGGGAATCCCGCAGTGGTGATACGCGAACGCGTTGAAACTGAATAAATTCAAAAAATACAGAGGAATAAGACATGTCAAAAGTCGCTCTCATCACCGGTGTAACCGGACAAGACGGTTCTTACCTGGCAGAGTTTCTGCTGGAAAAAGGTTACGAGGTGCATGGTATTAAGCGTCGCGCATCGTCATTCAACACCGAGCGCGTGGATCACATTTATCAGGATCCGCACACCTGCAACCCGAAATTCCATCTGCATTATGGCGACCTGAGTGATACCTCCAACCTGACGCGTATTTTGCGTGAAGTGCAGCCGGATGAAGTGTACAACCTGGGCGCAATGAGCCACGTTGCGGTTTCTTTTGAGTCACCGGAATATACCGCAGACGTCGATGCGATGGGTACGCTGCGCCTGCTGGAAGCGATCCGCTTCCTCGGTCTGGAAAAGAAAACCCGTTTCTATCAGGCTTCCACCTCTGAACTGTATGGTCTGGTGCAGGAAATTCCGCAGAAAGAGACCACGCCGTTCTACCCGCGATCTCCGTATGCGGTCGCCAAACTGTACGCCTACTGGATCACCGTTAACTACCGCGAATCCTACGGCATGTACGCCTGTAACGGTATTCTCTTCAACCATGAATCCCCGCGCCGCGGCGAAACCTTCGTTACCCGCAAAATCACCCGCGCAATCGCCAACATCGCCCAGGGGCTGGAGTCGTGCCTGTACCTCGGCAATATGGATTCCCTGCGTGACTGGGGCCATGCCAAAGACTACGTAAAAATGCAGTGGATGATGCTGCAACAGGAACAGCCAGAAGATTTCGTTATCGCGACCGGCGTTCAGTACTCCGTACGTCAGTTCGTGGAAATGGCGGCAGCACAGCTGGGCATCAAACTGCGCTTTGAAGGCACGGGTGTTGAAGAGAAGGGCATTGTGGTTTCCGTCACCGGGCATGACGCGCCGGGCGTTAAACCGGGGGATGTGATTATCGCCGTTGACCCGCGTTACTTCCGTCCGGCTGAAGTTGAAACGCTGCTCGGTGACCCGACCAAAGCGCACGAAAAACTGGGCTGGAAACCGGAAATCACCCTCAGAGAGATGGTGTCTGAAATGGTGGCTAATGACCTCGAAGCGGCGAAAAAACACTCTCTGCTGAAATCTCACGGCTACGACGTGGCGATCGCGCTGGAGTCATAAGCATGAGTAAACAACGCATTTTTATCGCTGGCCATCGTGGAATGGTCGGTTCCGCCATCACGCGGCAGCTCGAACAGCGCGGTGATGTGGAACTGGTATTACGCACCCGCGACGAGCTGAACCTGCTGGACAGCCGCGCCGTGCATGATTTCTTTGCCAGCGAACGTATTGACCAGGTCTATCTGGCGGCGGCGAAAGTGGGCGGTATTGTTGCCAACAACACCTATCCGGCGGATTTCATCTACCAGAACATGATGATTGAGAGCAACATCATTCACGCCGCGCATCAGAACGACGTGAACAAACTACTGTTTCTCGGATCGTCCTGTATCTACCCGAAACTGGCAAAACAGCCGATGGCAGAAAGCGAGTTATTGCAGGGCACGCTGGAGCCGACCAACGAGCCTTACGCCATTGCCAAAATCGCCGGGATCAAACTGTGCGAATCTTACAACCGCCAGTATGGACGCGATTACCGCTCAGTCATGCCGACCAACCTGTATGGCCCGCACGACAACTTCCACCCGAGTAATTCGCATGTGATCCCTGCATTGCTGCGTCGCTTCCACGAGGCGACGGCACAGAATGCACCGGACGTGGTGGTGTGGGGCAGCGGTACACCGATGCGTGAATTCCTGCACGTCGATGATATGGCGGCGGCGAGCATTCATGTCATGGAGCTGGCGCACGAAGTCTGGCTGGAGAACACCCAGCCGATGCTGTCGCACATTAACGTCGGCACGGGCGTTGACTGCACTATCCGCGAGCTGGCGCAAACCATCGCCAAAGTGGTGGGTTACAAAGGTCGGGTGGTTTTTGATGCCAGCAAACCGGATGGCACGCCGCGCAAACTGCTGGATGTGACGCGCCTGCATCAGCTTGGCTGGTATCACGAAATCTCACTGGAAGCGGGGCTTGCCAGCACTTACCAGTGGTTCCTTGAGAATCAAGACCGCTTTCGGGGGTAATGATGTTTTTACGTCAGGAAGACTTTGCCACGGTAGTGCGCTCCACACCGCTTGTCTCTCTCGACTTTATTGTCGAGAACAGTCGCGGCGAGTTTCTGCTTGGCAAAAGAACCAACCGCCCGGCGCAGGGTTACTGGTTTGTGCCGGGAGGGCGCGTGCAGAAAGACGAAACGCTGGAAGCCGCATTCGAGCGGCTGACGATGGCGGAACTGGGGCTGCGTCTGCCGATAACAGCAGGCCAGTTTTACGGTGTCTGGCAGCACTTTTATGACGATAACTTCTCCGGCACGGATTTCACCACTCACTATGTGGTGCTCGGTTTTCGCTTCAGAGTCGCTGAAGAAGATCTGTTACTGCCGGATGAGCAGCATGACGATTACCGCTGGCTGACGCCGGACGCGCTGCTCGCCAGTAACGATGTTCACGCTAACAGCCGCGCCTATTTTCTCGCTGAGAAGCGTGCCGGAGTACCCGGATTATGAAAATACTGGTCTACGGCATTAACTACTCGCCGGAGTTAACCGGTATCGGCAAATACACCGGCGAGATGGTGGAATGGCTGGCGGCACAAGGTCATGAGGTGCGGGTTATTACCGCACCGCCTTACTACCCGCAGTGGCAGGTGGGCGAGAACTATTCCGCCTGGCGGTACAAACGAGAAGAGGGGGCCGCCACGGTGTGGCGCTGCCCGCTGTACGTGCCAAAACAGCCGAGCACCCTGAAACGCCTGTTACATCTCGGCAGTTTTGCCGTCAGCAGTTTCTTTCCTCTGATGGCGCAACGTCGCTGGAAGCCGGATCGCATTATCGGCGTGGTGCCAACGCTGTTTTGCACGCCGGGAATGCGCCTGCTGGCGAAACTTTCTGGTGCGCGTACCGTGCTGCATATTCAGGATTACGAAGTGGACGCCATGCTGGGGCTGGGCCTTGCCGGAAAAGGCAAAGGCGGCAAAGTGGCACAGCTGGCAACGGCGTTCGAACGTAGCGGACTGCATAACGTCGATAACGTCTCCACGATTTCGCGTTCGATGATGAATAAAGCCATCGAAAAAGGCGTGGCGGCGGAAAACGTCATCTTCTTCCCCAACTGGTCGGAAATTGCCCGTTTTCAGCATGTTGCAGATGCCGATGTTGACGCCCTTCGTAACCAGCTTGGCCTGCCGGATAACAAAAAAATCATTCTTTACTCCGGCAATATTGGTGAAAAGCAGGGGCTGGAAAACGTTATTGAAGCTGCCGATCGCCTGCGCGATGAACCGCTGATTTTTGCCATTGTCGGGCAGGGCGGCGGCAAAGCGCGGCTGGAAAAAATGGCGCAGCAGCGTGGACTGCGCAACATGCAATTTTTCCCGCTGCAATCGTATGACGCTTTACCCGCACTGCTGAAGATGGGCGATTGCCATCTGGTGGTGCAAAAACGCGGCGCGGCAGATGCCGTATTGCCGTCGAAACTGACCAATATTCTGGCGGTAGGCGGTAACGCGGTGATTACCGCAGAAGCCCACACCGAACTGGGGCAGCTTTGCGAAACCTTTCCGGGCATTGCGGTTTGCGTGGAACCGGAATCGGTCGAGGCGCTGGTGGCGGGGATTCGTCAGGCGCTCCTGCTGCCCAAACACAACACGGTGGCACGTGAATATGCCGAACGCACGCTCGATAAAGAGAACGTGTTACGTCAATTTATAAATGATATTCGGGGATAATTATGGCGCAGTCGAAACTCTATCCAGTTGTGATGGCAGGTGGCTCCGGTAGCCGCTTATGGCCGCTTTCCCGCGTACTTTACCCCAAGCAGTTTTTATGCCTGAAAGGCGATCTCACCATGCTGCAAACCACCATCTGCCGCCTGAACGGCGTGGAGTGCGAAAGCCCGGTGGTGATTTGCAATGAGCAGCACCGCTTTATTGTCGCGGAACAGCTGCGTCAACTGAACAAACTCACCGAGAACATTATTCTCGAACCGGCAGGGCGTAACACTGCACCTGCCATTGCGCTGGCGGCGCTGGCGGCAACACGTCATAGCCCGGAGAGCGACCCGTTAATGCTGGTATTGGCGGCGGATCATGTGATTGCCGATGAAGACGCGTTCCGTGCCGCCGTGCGTAATGCCATGCCGTATGCCGAAGCGGGCAAGCTGGTGACCTTCGGCATTGTGCCGGATCTACCAGAAACCGGTTATGGCTATATTCGTCGCGGTGAAGTATCTGCGGGCGAGCAGGATACGGTGGCCTTTGAAGTGGCGCAGTTTGTCGAAAAACCGAATCTGGAAACCGCCCAGGCCTATGTGGCAAGCGGCGAATATTACTGGAACAGCGGCATGTTCCTGTTCCGCGCCGGACGCTATCTCGAAGAACTGAAAAAATATCGCCCGGATATTCTCGATGCCTGTGAAAAAGCGATGAGCGCCGTCGATCCGGATCTCGATTTTATTCGTGTGGATGAAGAAGCGTTTCTCGCCTGCCCGGAAGAGTCGGTGGATTACGCGGTCATGGAACGTACGGCAGATGCCGTTGTGGTGCCGATGGATGCGGGCTGGAGCGATGTCGGCTCCTGGTCCTCATTATGGGAAATCAGCGCCCACACCGCCGAGGGCAACGTTTGCCACGGCGATGTGATTAATCACAAAACTGAAAACAGCTATGTGTACGCCGAATCTGGCCTGGTCACCACCGTCGGGGTGAAAGATTTGGTGGTAGTGCAGACCAAAGATGCGGTGCTGATTGCCGACCGTAACGCGGTGCAGGATGTGAAAAAAGTGGTCGAGCAGATCAAAGCCGATGGTCGCCATGAGCATCGGGTGCATCGCGAAGTGTATCGTCCGTGGGGCAAATATGACTCTATCGACGCGGGCGACCGCTACCAGGTGAAACGCATCACCGTGAAACCGGGCGAAGGCTTGTCGGTACAGATGCACCATCACCGTGCGGAACACTGGGTGGTGGTCGCAGGAACGGCAAAAGTCACTATCGACGGTGATATCAAACTGCTTGGTGAAAACGAGTCCATTTATATTCCGCTGGGGGCGACGCATTGCCTGGAAAACCCGGGGAAAATTCCGCTCGATTTAATTGAAGTGCGCTCCGGCTCTTATCTCGAAGAGGATGATGTGGTGCGCTTCGCGGATCGCTACGGACGGGTGTAAACGTCGCATCAGGCGCTGTTTGTCGGATGCGGCGTGAACGCCTTATCCAACCTACGGTTCGGATTTGTAGGCCTGATAAGACGCGGCAGCGTCGCATCAGGCGCTGGCTGTCGGATGCGGCGTGAACGCCTTATCCGACCTACGGTTCGGGTTTGTAGGCCTGATAAGACGCGGCAGCGTCGCATCAGGCAATGAATGCGAAACCGAGATGTAAATAACGACAAAAACAAAATTGGCCGTTTCGGTCAGGGCCAACTATTGCCTGAAAAAGGGTAACGACATGAAAAAATTAACCTGCTTTAAAGCCTATGATATTCGCGGGAAATTAGGCGAAGAACTGAATGAAGATATCGCCTGGCGCATTGGTCGCGCCTATGGCGAATTTCTCAAACCGAAAACCATTGTGTTAGGCGGTGATGTCCGCCTCACCAGCGAAACCTTAAAACTGGCGCTGGCGAAAGGTTTACAGGATGCGGGCGTTGACGTGCTGGATATCGGTATGTCCGGCACCGAAGAGATCTATTTCGCCACGTTCCATCTCGGCGTGGATGGCGGCATTGAAGTTACCGCCAGCCATAATCCGATGGATTACAACGGCATGAAGCTGGTGCGCGAAGGGGCTCGCCCGATCAGCGGCGATACCGGACTGCGCGACGTCCAGCGTCTGGCAGAAGCTAACGACTTCCCTCCAGTCGATGAAACCAAACGCGGTCGCTATCAGCAAATCAATCTGCGTGACGCTTACGTTGATCACCTGTTCGGTTATATCAACGTCAAAAACCTCACGCCGCTCAAGCTGGTGATTAACTCCGGGAACGGCGCGGCGGGTCCGGTGGTGGACGCCATTGAAGCCCGCTTTAAAGCCCTCGGCGCGCCCGTGGAATTCATCAAAGTGCACAACACGCCCGACGGCAATTTCCCCAACGGTATTCCTAACCCGCTACTGCCAGAATGCCGCGACGACACCCGCAATGCGGTCATCAAACACGGCGCGGATATGGGCATTGCCTTTGATGGCGATTTTGACCGCTGTTTCCTGTTTGACGAAAAAGGGCAGTTTATCGAGGGCTACTACATTGTCGGCCTGCTGGCAGAAGCGTTCCTCGAAAAAAATCCCGGCGCGAAGATCATCCACGATCCACGTCTCTCCTGGAATACCGTTGATGTGGTGACCGCCGCGGGCGGCACTCCGGTGATGTCGAAAACCGGACACGCCTTTATTAAAGAACGTATGCGCAAGGAAGACGCCATCTACGGTGGCGAAATGAGCGCCCACCATTACTTCCGTGATTTCGCTTACTGCGACAGCGGCATGATCCCATGGCTGCTGGTCGCCGAACTGGTGTGCCTGAAAGGAAAAACGCTGGGCGAACTGGTGCGCGACCGGATGGCGGCGTTTCCGGCAAGCGGTGAGATCAACAGCAAACTGGCGCAACCCGTTGAGGCGATTAACCGCGTGGAACAGCATTTTAGCCGTGAGGCGCTGGCGGTGGATCGCACCGATGGCATCAGCATGACCTTTGCCGACTGGCGCTTTAACCTGCGCTCCTCCAACACCGAACCGGTGGTGCGGTTGAATGTGGAATCACGCGGTGATGTGCCGCTGATGGAAGCGCGAACGCGAACTCTGCTGACGTTGCTGAACGAGTAATGTCGGATCTTCCCTTACCCCACTGCGGGTAGGGGCTAATAACAGGAACAACGATGACAAATCTAAAAAAGCGCGAGCGAGCGAAAACCAATGCATCGTTAATCTCTATGGTGCAACGCTTTTCAGATATCACCATCATGTTTGCCGGACTATGGCTGGTTTGCGAAGTGAGCGGACTGTCATTCCTCTACATGCACCTGTTGGTGGCGTTGATTACGCTGGTGGTGTTCCAGATGCTGGGCGGCATCACCGATTTTTATCGCTCATGGCGCGGTGTTCGGGCAGCGACAGAATTTGCCCTGTTGCTACAAAACTGGACCTTAAGCGTGATTTTCAGCGCCGGACTGGTGGCGTTCAACAATGATTTCGACACGCAACTGAAAATCTGGCTGGCGTGGTATGGGCTGACCAGTATCGGACTGGTGGTTTGCCGTTCATGTATTCGCATTGGGGCGGGCTGGCTGCGTAATCATGGCTATAACAAGCGCATGGTCGCGGTGGCGGGGGATTTAGCCGCCGGACAAATGCTGATGGAGAGCTTCCGTAATCAGCCGTGGTTAGGGTTTGAAGTGGTGGGCGTTTACCACGACCCGAAACCGGGCGGCGTTTCTAACGACTGGGCGGGCAATCTGCAACAGCTGGTCGAGGATGCGAAAGCGGGCAAGATTCATAACGTCTATATCGCGATGCAAATGTGCGACGGCGCGCGAGTGAAAAAACTGGTCCATCAACTGGCGGACACCACCTGTTCGGTGCTGCTGATCCCCGATGTCTTTACCTTCAACATTCTCCATTCACGTCTCGAAGAGATGAACGGCGTTCCGGTGGTGCCGCTGTACGATACGCCGCTTTCCGGGGTTAACCGCCTGCTAAAACGTGCGGAAGACATTGTGCTGGCGACGCTTATTCTGCTGCTGATCTCCCCGGTGCTGTGCTGCATTGCGCTGGCGGTGAAACTCAGTTCACCTGGGCCGGTTATTTTCCGCCAGACTCGCTATGGCATGGATGGCAAGCCGATCAAAGTGTGGAAGTTCCGTTCCATGAAAGTGATGGAGAACGACAAAGTGGTGACTCAGGCGACGCAGAACGATCCGCGCGTCACCAAAGTGGGGAACTTTCTGCGCCGCACCTCGCTGGACGAATTGCCGCAGTTTATCAATGTGCTGACCGGGGGGATGTCGATTGTCGGTCCGCGTCCGCATGCGGTGGCGCATAACGAACAGTATCGACAGCTCATTGAAGGCTACATGCTGCGCCATAAGGTGAAACCGGGCATTACCGGCTGGGCGCAGATTAACGGCTGGCGCGGCGAAACCGACACGCTGGAGAAAATGGAAAAACGCGTCGAGTTCGACCTTGAGTACATCCGCGAATGGAGCGTCTGGTTCGATATCAAAATCGTTTTCCTGACGGTGTTCAAAGGTTTCGTTAACAAAGCGGCATATTGATATGAGCTTACGTGAAAAAACCATCAGCGGCGCGAAGTGGTCGGCGATTGCCACAGTGATCATCATCGGCCTCGGGCTGGTGCAGATGACCGTGCTGGCGCGGATTATCGACAACCACCAGTTCGGCCTGCTGACTGTGTCGCTGGTGATTATCGCGCTGGCAGATACGCTTTCTGACTTCGGTATCGCTAACTCGATTATTCAGCGAAAAGAAATCAGCCACCTTGAACTCACCACACTGTACTGGCTGAACGTCGGGCTGGGGCTTGTGGTGTGCGTGGCGGTGTTTTTGTTGAGTGATGCCATTGGCGACGTGCTGAATAACCCGGACCTGGCACCGTTGATTAAAACATTGTCGCTGGCGTTTGTGGTGATCCCCCACGGGCAACAGTTCCGCGCGTTGATGCAGAAGGAGCTGGAGTTCAACAAAATCGGCATGATCGAAACCAGCGCGGTGCTGGCGGGCTTCACTTTTACAGTGGTTAGCGCCCATTTCTGGCCGCTGGCGATGACCGCGATCCTCGGTTATCTGGTCAATAGTGCGGTGAGAACGCTGCTGTTTGGCTACTTTGGCCGCAAAATTTATCGCCCCGGTCTGCATTTCTCGCTGGCGTCGGTGGCACCGAACTTACGCTTTGGTGCCTGGCTGACGGCGGACAGCATCATCAACTATCTCAACACCAACCTTTCAACGCTGGTGCTGGCGCGTATTCTCGGCGCGGGCGTGGCAGGGGGATACAACCTGGCGTACAACGTGGCCGTTGTGCCGCCGATGAAGCTGAACCCGATCATCACCCGCGTGTTGTTTCCGGCATTCGCCAAAATTCAGGACGATACCGAAAAGCTGCGCGTTAACTTCTACAAGCTGTTGTCGGTAGTGGGGATTATCAACTTTCCGGCACTACTGGGGCTGATGGTGGTGTCGAATAACTTTGTACCGCTGGTCTTTGGTGAGAAGTGGAACAGCATTATTCCGGTGCTGCAATTGCTGTGTGTGGTGGGGCTACTGCGCTCCGTGGGTAACCCGATTGGTTCGCTGCTGATGGCGAAAGCACGGGTGGACATCAGCTTTAAATTCAACGTATTCAAAACATTTCTGTTTATTCCGGCGATTGTTATTGGTGGGCAGATGGCGGGCGCAATCGGCGTCACGCTTGGCTTCCTGCTGGTGCAGATTATCAACACCATTCTGAGCTATTTCGTGATGATTAAACCGGTGCTCGGTTCCAGTTATCGCCAGTACATCCTGAGTTTGTGGCTGCCGTTTTATCTCTCGCTGCCGACGCTGGTGGTCAGTTATGCGCTGGGCATTGTGCTGAAAGGGCAACTGGCGCTGGGGATGCTGCTGGCGGTGCAAATAGCCGCGGGCGTGCTGGCGTTTGTGGTGATGATTGTGCTGTCGCGCCATCCGCTGGTGGTGGAAGTGAAGCGTCAGTTTTGTCGCAGCGAAAAAATGAAAATGCTTTTACGGGCGGGGTGAGTTGTTGTTTTCGGTTCCGACAACGGTTGCCGGGTGCAGCGTAAAACGCCTTATCCATCCTACGGTTCGGTGCTCGGGACCTGTAGGCCTGATAAGACGCGTCAGCGTCGCATCAGGCACTGAATGCCGGATGCGGCGTGAACGCCTTATCCGGCCTACGGTTCTGTGCTCGGGTCTTGTAGGCCTGATAAGACGCGTCAGCGTCGCATCAGGCACTGAATGCCGGATGCGGCGTAAAACGCCTTATCCATCCTACGGTTCTGTGCTCGGGTCTTGTAGGCCTGATAAGACGCGTCAGCGTCGCATCAGGCAAAAAGCGGCAACGAACAAAACAAACACAGCCTCACCTGGCATCAAATTTATGAGGAAAAAATGAAATTACTTATTCTGGGCAACCACACTTGCGGCAATCGTGGCGACAGCGCCATCTTGCGTGGCTTACTTGATGCCATCAACATCCTCAATCCACACGCCGAAGTGGACGTGATGAGCCGCTATCCGGTCAGTTCTTCCTGGCTGCTCAACCGCCCGGTAATGGGCGATCCGCTGTTCCTGCAAATGAAACAACACAACAGCGCGGCGGGCGTTGTCGGGCGCGTTAAAAAAGTCCTCCGTCGCCGCTATCAACACCAGGTATTGCTCTCACGCGTCACCGACACTGGCAAGCTGCGTAATATCGCCATCGCCCAGGGATTCACCGACTTCGTGCGCCTGCTGTCAGGTTACGACGCCATTATTCAGGTCGGCGGATCGTTTTTTGTCGATCTCTATGGCGTGCCGCAGTTTGAACATGCGCTTTGCACGTTTATGGCGAAAAAGCCGCTGTTTATGATTGGTCACAGCGTCGGCCCCTTCCAGGATGAGCAATTTAACCAACTGGCGAACTACGTTTTTGGTCACTGTGACGCGCTGATCCTGCGCGAATCGGTCAGCCTTGATTTGATGAAACGTAGCAATATTACTACCGCAAAAGTTGAACATGGCGTTGATACCGCGTGGCTGGTCGATCACCACACCAAAGATTTCACCGCCAGCTATGCCGTTCAACACTGGCTGGACGTTGCCGCACAACAGAAAGCGGTGGCCATTACCCTGCGTGAACTGGCACCGTTCGACAAACGCCTCGGCACCACTCAACAAGCGTATGAAAAAGCCTTTGCCGGGGTGGTCAATCGCATTCTCGACGAAGGCTATCAGGTGATTGCGCTCTCCACCTGTACGGGCATCGACAGCTATAACAAAGACGACCGCATGGTGGCGCTCAATCTTCGCCAGCACATCAGCGATCCTGCCCGTTACCACGTGGTGATGGATGAACTCAACGATCTGGAAATGGGCAAAATTCTCGGTGCCTGTGAACTCACCGTCGGTACGCGCCTGCACTCTGCCATTATCTCGATGAATTTCTCCACTCCGGCGATTGCCATCAACTATGAACATAAATCCGCTGGGATCATGCAACAGTTGGGACTGCCAGAGATGGCAATTGATATCCGTCATTTACTGGACGGCAGCCTGCAAGCGATGGTTGCGGATACCTTAGGCCAGCTTCCGGCGCTGAACGCACGACTTAACGAAGCTGTCAGTCGTGAGCGTCAGACAGGAATGCAGATGGTACAGTCTGTGCTTGAGCGCATCGGGGAGGTGAAATGAAGGTCGGCTTCTTTTTACTGAAATTCCCGCTGTCTTCGGAAACCTTCGTCCTCAATCAAATTACCGCGTTTATTGATATGGGCTTTGAGGTGGAGATTGTCGCGCTGCAAAAAGGCGACACACAAAACACCCACGCGGCATGGACGAAATACAACCTTGCCGCCAGAACCCGCTGGTTACAGGACGAACCTACGGGCAAAGTGGCGAAGCTGCGCCACCGCGCCAGCCAGACCTTACGCGGCATTCATCGTAAAAATACCTGGCAGGCGCTCAACCTCAAACGCTATGGTGCTGAGTCGCGAAACCTGATTTTGTCTGCCATTTGCGGCCAGGTCGCAACACCATTTCATGCCGATGTCTTTATCGCTCATTTTGGCCCGGCGGGGGTAACCGCAGCAAAACTACGCGAACTGGGTGTCATTCGCGGCAAAGTTGCCACTATTTTCCACGGCATTGATATTTCCAGTCGGGAAGTGCTCAACCATTACACTCCCGAATATCAGCAACTGTTTCGCCGTGGCGACCTGATGTTACCGATAAGTAATCTGTGGGCCGGAAGGCTGCAAAAAATGGGCTGCCCGAGGGAAAAAATTGCCGTATCGCGCATGGGCGTGGACATGACGCGCTTTAGCCCGCGTCCGGTGAAAGCGCCCGCAACGCCGCTGGAAATCATATCTGTCGCACGCTTAACTGAGAAAAAAGGCCTGCATGTGGCGATTGAAGCCTGCCGTCAGTTGAAAGAGCAGGGCGTGGCATTTCGCTATCGCATCCTCGGCATTGGCCCGTGGGAACGACGCCTGCGCACCCTCATCGAACAATATCAACTGGAAGATGTGGTGGAGATGCCGGGCTTTAAACCGAGCCATGAAGTGAAAGCGATGCTCGACAACGCGGATGTTTTCTTGTTGCCATCGGTAACGGGCGCGGATGGCGATATGGAAGGCATTCCGGTAGCGCTGATGGAAGCGATGGCGGTCGGCATTCCGGTGGTTTCTACTCTGCATAGCGGAATTCCTGAACTGGTAGAGGCCGATAAATCCGGCTGGCTGGTGCCTGAGAACGATGCTCGCGCACTGGCGCAACGACTGGCGGCGTTTAGCCAACTGGACACCGACGAACTGGCTCCGGTTATCAAACGTGCGCGCGAAAAAGTCGAACACGAGTTTAACCAGCAGGAGAGTAATCGAGAACGCGCCAGCTTGCTGCAGGCTTTATAGAGGAGAACGCATGCCATTTAAAAAACTCTCCCGACGCACCTTCCTGACGGCAAGCTCGGCGCTTGCCTTCCTCCATACCCCTTTCGCTCGCGCACTTCCCGCCCGACAAAGCGTTAACATTAACGACTACAACCCACACGACTGGATCGCCTCATTTAAACAAGCCTTCAGCGAAGGGCAAACGGTCGTCGTGCCTGCCGGATTGGTTTGTGACAATATCAACACCGGCATCTTCATTCCTCCTGGCAAAACGTTACACATCCTTGGAAGCCTGCGCGGCAACGGCAGAGGGCGATTTGTCTTACAGGACGGCAGCCAGGTGACAGGGGAGAAGGGCGGCAGTATGCATAACATCACCCTGGATGTGCGCGGCTCTGACTGCACCATCAAAGGGCTGGCGATGAGCGGCTTTGGCCCGGTAACGCAGATTTATATCGGCGGCAAAAACAAACGGGTCATGCGCAACCTGACCATCGATAACCTGACCGTGAGCCACGCTAACTACGCTATCTTACGCCAGGGATTTCATAACCAGATTATCGGTGCCAACATCACCAACTGTAAGTTCAGCGACTTACAGGGCGACGCCATTGAATGGAACGTGGCGATTAACGACCGTGATATTTTGATCTCCGACCATGTCATCGAGCGCATCAACTGTACTAATGGCAAAATCAACTGGGGCATTGGCATAGGCCTTGCGGGAAGCACTTATGATAATAATTACCCAGAAGATCAGGCAGTGAAAAACTTTGTCGTGGCGAATATCACGGGATCGGATTGTCGGCAGTTGATCCATGTTGAAAATGGTAAACATTTTGTTATTCGTAATATCAAAGCCCGCAATATCACGCCGGATTTCAGTAAGAAAGCAGGTATTGATAACGCCACAGTCGCTATTTACGGTTGTGACAATTTCGTGATTGATAATATTGAAATGATTAATAGCGCCGGGATGTTAATCGGCTATGGGGTAATTAAAGGCAAATATCTCTCGATACCGCAGAATTTCCGGGTGAATGATATTCAACTGGATAATACTCATCTTGCTTATAAATTGCGCGGCATTCAAATCTCCGCCGGGAATGCTGTCTCCTTTGTGGCGCTGACTAACATTGAGATGAAGCGTGCGTCGCTGGAGTTACACAACAAACCGCAACATCTTTTTATGCGTAATATCAAGGTGATGCAGGAATCCTCAGTTGGACCAGCATTGAGCATGAACTTCGACATGCGCAAAGACGTTCGCGGCGTCTTTATGGCGAAAAAAGAAACACTGCTGTCTCTTGCAAATGTTCATGCGGTGAATGAAAAAGGACAAAGCTCCGTCGATATCGACAGGGTCAATCACCATATTGTTAATGTGGAAAAGATTAACTTTAGATTGCCGGAACGGAGAGAGTAGATTTGCGACCATTCCTGGAAAAATGGAGCCATACTTAGGAACAATGCTACTGCAATCCACAACGAAGCGGCGTAACATCACAAGTAATTCAGTAATCAATTCAGGGTAATTGATGCTGGCGAAAAAAATCGAACAAGCTATAATTCAGCAACCATTTTACAGGTGGATGAAATAATGACGAATTTAAAAGCAGTTATTCCTGTAGCGGGTCTTGGGATGCATATGTTGCCTGCCACTAAGGCGATTCCCAAAGAGATGCTACCGATCGTCGACAAGCCAATGATTCAGTACATTGTTGACGAGATTGTGGCTGCAGGGATCAAAGAAATCCTCCTGGTAACTCATGCGTCCAAGAACGCGGTCGAAAACCACTTCGATACATCTTATGAATTAGAATCTCTCCTTGAACTGCGCGTGAAGCGCCAGCTTCTGGCGGAAGTACAATCTATCTGCCCGCCAGGTGTGACCATTATGAACGTGCGTCAGGGGGAACCTTTAGGTCTGGGCCACTCGATTTTGTGTGCCAGACCAGCCATTGGCGATAACCCGTTTGTCGTGGTGCTGCCGGATGTTGTTATCGACGACGCCAGTGCCGATCCGCTGCGTTACAATCTGGCCGCAATGATTGCGCGCTTCAATGAAACTGGCCGCAGCCAGGTTCTGGCAAAACGCATGCCGGGCGATCTCTCCGAATACTCCGTTATCCAGACCAAAGAGCCAATGGTGGCCGAAGGGCAGGTGGCGCGTATCGTCGAGTTCATTGAAAAACCGGACGAACCGCAGACCCTGGACTCCGATCTGATGGCGGTGGGGCGCTACGTGCTGTCGGCGGATATCTGGGCCGAACTGGAACGTACCGAGCCGGGCGCATGGGGCCGTATCCAGCTGACCGATGCCATTGCCGAACTGGCGAAGAAGCAGTCCGTTGACGCTATGCTGATGACTGGCGAAAGCTATGACTGCGGTAAAAAAATGGGCTACATGCAGGCCTTCGTCACCTACGGGATGCGTAACCTGAAAGAAGGTACCAAATTCCGCGAAAGCATTAAAAAATTGCTGGCCTGAGCGCCGGCGTAAGGTTGAGCGGCAGGGCAGTGGTATTTTGCCACGCCGCTCATAACGTTATGCAGAAATTATTCATAACGTGAATGTTATAACGATTGTAAAGAAACGTATGGCTTCGGAGACTTCTGGTAGTTTGTCTCTGGCCTCTGTGGTGCAATGGTCGGAGTAGCGGCAATAATGCTTTATGAATAGTCACTTAGTGCGACAATTCCTAAAGCGCAGGGAAAGCGGTCAACGTCAGCCAAAAATAAAACTTGACTGCGATCATGTTTCCGCTTTAAACATCTCACTTGCATGCATAAAAATGTGAAATGAATTGGCATGCGAGCTGGTACAGACATTACGGATAATCCCTGAGCACGGCAGTGGACATCATCGAAGGATCACAGGTATATGAACTGGCAACTCATCTCATTTTTTGGCGATAGCACCGTTTTGCTGCCCAGCGCAGCGGCGCTGTTTATTGTCCTGATGCTGCGTAAAACGTCGCGGTTGCTGGCGTGGCAGTGGAGTTTGCTGTTCGGCATCACCGGCGCTATCGTCTGCGCCTCCAAACTGGCCTTTATGGGCTGGGGTCTGGGTATTCGCAAGCTGGATTACACCGGCTTCAGCGGCCACTCCGCGCTCTCCGCGGCCTTCTGGCCTATCTTCCTGTGGCTGCTTAGCGCTCGTTTTTCCGCGGGCTTGCAAAAAGCAGCCGTCGCCACCGGCTATATTCTGGCCGCCGTGGTGGGCTATTCGCGGCTGGTCATCCATGCGCATTCCGTCTCGGAAGTGATCGCTGGCCTGCTGCTCGGCGCTGCTGGCAGCGCTTTGTTCCTGTTGCTGCAAAAACGAATTTCTAATTCTGATTATAAAACTATACCTTGGGGTGGGGTTGCATGCCTGGTGATGGTTCCGCTTATCCTGTTGCATAGCGGCCCCTGCTGGAGCAAATCGCTACCGCAATTGGGCCGCTGGATAAACCTTTTACCAGAGAAGACCTTCAAAAGCAGGCCTGGTAATCGCCATTTGTTTTACAGGGGAAATTAAGTTTTCGCCGGTTAATTAGACAAATAAGAAAATAATCTACTATATACCCGGCAATTGATAATTCATATTTATGAAATAATGAAATGCTACTACATTGTTATTGCTTATTTGCCTGGATATAGCTTTGATCAGACGTTTCTT
>ENA-UERQ01000931-UERQ01000931.1-human-gut-metagenome-genome-assembly--contig:-NODE-931-length-17532-cov-3.521971_pt1 | contig 17532 bp, 15 predicted proteins | sample MGYA00242986_ERZ507987 | MGnify/ENA primary metagenome ERZ507987 (study PRJEB26167, sample SAMN06115429) | human gut metagenome | host: Homo sapiens | place: China:Chongqing | collected 2015-04-15...
ATGAAGAGAAAACCTGAATAAGGTTTCTCTTCTTATACCATCTTGCGGAGAATGCGTGGAAACTGTATGGCAAAGATTTTCAAGGCGGCAAAGCGGATTCTGCAGCGCAGTGGATATGAGACATTATCAATTAAAAATATATGTGAAGAGGCCGGTGTGTCCAACGGCAGCTTTTATCACCATTTCAAAACAAAGGATGATCTTTTGTCTTATTATATCGAAGATCAGCCGAGCATCAATCCGGATCTTCTGGATCTGCCGGAAAATGCAGAGGATGCAAAAAGAACGATCATCCAGGTATATTTAAATTATGTTTCTTATTGCAAGGAACTGGGTGTTGAGTTTATGGCAGGATACTATGATACGAAGAATCAGGCGCTCAATCCGGTCAGCCGGACGGAGCGTCCGTATCCGATCGTGACGGTACAGAACTATGTGGAAAAAGCCATAAAAGAAGGAAGGATTCAGATGAACGTGGAAATCGAGGCATTTACCACGGACATTCGTATGATCGTGATCGGAAATGTGTTTGAATGGTGTCTGCGAAATGGAGAAGCAGATTTTGAGGGAAATATGGCACGTTCGCTCGGAAAATATCTGGACAGTACATTAGATTAGATCCGGAGGTTTCTGGAATGAGATGTTGTTTTATTATAAATCCAAATTCCCGCTCCCAAAGAGGAAGGGCAATCTGGGAAGAGGTACAAAAAGAATTAGAAAAGAGTCAGATAAAATATGAGATTTATCTGACGGAACGGAGAAAAAATGCGACAGCGATCGCAGCGATGCTTACGGCTGACCAGGAGGAAAAGACTCTGGTCGTTCTGGGTGGAGACGGAACGGTAAATGAAGTGTTAAACGGAATACAAAATTTTGAAAATGTGATCCTGGGATATATTCCGACTGGATCCAGTAATGATTTTGCAAGAGGAATGAAGATTCCAAAAGATCCCGTCAAAGCACTTCATCTTGTTCTGCATCCGCAGGCAATACAGAAGATGGATATCGGTGTCGTAGATTATGGAGAGAAAAGCAGACGGTTTGCAGTCAGTGCGGGAATCGGATTTGATGCGATCATTTGTCATCAGGCAAGTGTTTCGAAGTTGAAGGCGGCGCTGAATAAGATCAGACTTGGAAAGCTGACTTATGCAGGAATCGCAATCGACAGATTGATCAAAGATGATTCCGTGCGGGCGGAGATCGAACTGGACAAAGGAGAGACACAGGTATTTCGAGATACCTATTTTGTGGCAGTCCAGAATCAGCCGTATGAAGGCGGCGGATTTAAATTCTGTCCGGAGGCGGATCCGGGAGACAGAAAACTGGATGTGATCGTAGTATCCGGTCTGAAAAGATGGCAGGTGATCAGAACACTGCTTCTGGCATTTCAGGGAAAACATGTAGGACATAAAGGCATTTCCATTTTCCGGTGCGAAGAAGTAAAAATCCGGTTTTCTCAGGCAAGAGCGGTGCACACGGACGGAGAGGCAGTATTTTTGAAAAAAGAAATCCGGATGCATGTACTGCCGCAGCAGGTGCGGGTGATTACATCATAAAGGGGTGCGAGGAATATGTGGAGATATTTGACAGGATGTATCCTGATCGTAATTGGCGCGTATTTTTATATGATTTTCCCGGGAATGGGAAGAAAACGGGAGATCTGGAAATTCAGAGGAACACAGTGGGCGCATAGAGGGCTGCATGATAAAAAGATCGGAATTCCGGAAAATTCGATGGCGGCTTTTCGGGAAGCAATACGGGCAAACAAAGGAATTGAGTTGGATGTACATCTGACAAAAGATAAGAAGATAGCAGTATTCCATGATGATTCTCTGAAGCGGATGTGCAAAGTCTCCGGAACAATAGAGGAGAAGACATGGGAGGAGCTGAAAAACCTCCGGCTTCTTGAGACTGCAGAGCCAATTCCGCTGCTTGAGGATGTTCTGCATCTTGTGCAGGGGAAAGTTCCGATCCTGATCGAGGTAAAGCTGCTGACAGAAGATATGGAAATCTGCCGTTGTCTGGCAAAGACGATGGAAGATTATAAGGGAACGTTCCTGGTACAGTCATTTAACAGCCTGGTACTGCAGTGGATGAGAAAGAATCAAAAGCAGATTTTGCGGGGACAGTTGTCTTCCGATCTTGTAAAAAGTGAAAAGACACCGCATTATTTTTTCAGATTCTGCGTAAAATATTTATTGAGCAACTGTATCTGCAGACCGGATTTCATCTCTTATAAAATGGAGGACAGCAAGAACCTGAGTCTGTGGATGCAAAAACATATTTTTCATGTACCAATCGCGGCATGGACACTGCATGGAGAAGAGATGCTTCAGCGTGCAAAGAGCAGATTTGATATGTACATTTTCGAAAAAAATTAGAAGAAATAGAAAGAAAATCAAAAGATTTGTTAAGGTTTTATGAATCGCCTTGTTAATTAAAAAAAATAGTGCTATAATCGGGGCAGTTAAAAAGTATTATGATTTACAAATTAAGGGAGCGGTCAGAATGAACAGGAGCAGTGCATTGAAAAATTTTATAAAAAAATATAAACATGCATGGGTATTCCTGTATGCGTTTATCTATATGCCGTGGTTTATGTATCTGGAAAAGCATATTACAGCAGATTCTGAGTATCATGTGATCCACTCCGTACTGGATGATAAGATTCCGTTTGTTGAGTATTTTATTGTACCGTATCTGCTCTGGTTTGTGTTTATTGCTGCGGTATTCCTCTATTTTTTCTTTACAGATGTAGAGGGGTTCTATAAGCTGGCGAAGCTCAGTTTTATCGGAATGACGATTTTTCTTTTGATTTCTACGGTGTTTCCGAACGGACTGACATTAAGACCGGTCGTATTTCCCCGGGATAATATATTTACAGATATGGTCAGGATGTTGTATCTGGCAGATACCCCGACGAATGTATTTCCGAGTCTTCATGTGTTCAATTCTCTGGCTGCATGTATTGCAATCGCACAGAGTGAGCAGCTGAAGAAGCATCCGGTGATCAGCAACGGAGCCTATATTTTAGCAGGACTGATCATCCTTGCGACGATGTTTTTAAAACAGCACTCCGTCATTGATGTGATGGGAGCTGTGCTGATGGCATATACACTATATCAGTTTGTGTATGCGACAGAGAAAAAGAAAGTGCCAAGCGTGTCAAGAAGCAGAGAGTTTGGATAGGAAGTTCAGAGTATCATAACAAGGGTCATTGTGAAATGGAGCAATGGCTCTTTTTGTTGTGCAGAAACAGAAATTGAAAGAACACTGCGAAAATGATACAATGTGGAAAAAGTGTACAATATGGAGGAGTTTATGGAACGACAGAAGATATTGATCGTAGAGGATGATGCGGATATCAGTGCTCTGCTGGTCAAAATTATGGAAGGGGCAGGATATCAGGTGCGGCAGGCATTTTCCGGAACAGAGGCATTATTTTGTATGGAACGGGAATTACCGGACTGTGTGCTGTTGGATCTGATGCTTCCGGGGATGACAGGAGAAGAGGTGTTGGAGCAGATCCGACAGGAACAGAAAAAAGAGATGCCTGTGCTGATCTTATCAGCGAAAGTGTCAGTGCAGGACAAGGTAAAGCTGCTTCGGCTTGGCGCTGACGATTATATTACAAAACCATTTGATCCAGAGGAAGTAATTGCAAGAGTAGAAGCTGCCATGCGGCGTTATACAAAAGAAGCACAGAATATGGAAGCAGAACAGGAGGTTTTTCGATACAAAAATCTGAGCTTATATCCACAATCCCGAAAAGTTGAAGTATCAGGCATTGAGCTTCCACTGACCATGCATGAATATGATATTTTGTATTTGCTGATCCAGAATCCACAGAAGGTATATTCCAGAGAACATCTCTATGAGCAGGTCTGGAAAGGCGGGTACTATGGGGAAGACAATACGGTCAATGTGCATGTCAGCAATCTGCGCAAAAAGATCCAGAAGGCAGACAAAGAAGAATCTTATATTAAAACAGTCTGGGGAATCGGGTTTAAGCTGGAGTAATCTTTATAGTTTCTTTAAACTTTCTTGAGGACTCCTTAAAACAGAAAACGGTATACTACGAATGGAAACAGGGAAACACAAAAAGGAGAAGGAAAGTTGAGAGAACGAGTCATAGAAACAACACAGATTACAAAGACATATGGAAAAGTCCTGGCACTCGATCATGTGGATATCTGCGTAAAGCGAGGAGATATTTACGGGCTGATCGGGGATAACGGAGCCGGAAAGTCAACACTTTTGAAGCTTCTGGCAGGGCATAGTGCGGCATCCACAGGAGAGATCAGGCTGTTTGGAGAACAGGGAGAGAAGGAACTGCAAAGGGTGAGACGGCGCAGTGGAGTGATGATCGAACAGCCGGGCTTTTTCGGAAACCTGACAGTGGAAAATAATATGGAATATTATCGGATCCAGAAGGGAGTTCCGGGAAAAGAAAAAGTAGAAGAGATGCTTCGCATGACGGGCATCTGGGAAAAAAGAAGGTGCCGGTGCAAGACTCTTTCCATGGGAATGAAACAAAGACTGGGACTGGCGATGGCGATGCTCGGAGAGCCGGAGCTGTTGATCTTAGATGAACCGATCAACGGACTGGACCCCAGTGGGATTGTAGAATTCAGACAGCTTTTAAAGCGTCTGAACGAAGAAAAGAAGATCACGATTCTGCTTTCCAGTCATATTCTGACAGAACTGCAGCAGCTGGCAACGGTATATGGCTTTTTAAGTAAGGGAAGATTACTGGAACAGATCACTGCGGAAACCCTGCATGAACGATGTACGGATTCTGTGGAGATTACAGTGTCAGACGTGCAGCAGTATGCCGTATTTCTGGAAGAACAGTTATCAGGAGAAGGATACAAAGTACTTTCGGATGGGAAAATCCGTATTGTAAATCCAAAACAGGATATTGAAGTCTACAGCAGGCTTGCAGCAGAACATGGAATTTTTATCCGGGAGCTGACCAGAAAACAGGCATCTTTGGAAGCGTATTACATGAATCTGAAGAAGGGGGGGAATCAGGGATGTTAAATTATATAAAAAGTGAATGCTACAGAGTGATGCACAGCCGCTCGACTTATGTGATGACAGGAATTATGGCAGTATTGCCGGTGTTGTTTCATATTATTTTGTATGTGACAGGTGTGGCCAGTAGTACAACGCAGGATTTTCCCTATGATATTACTTCTTTTTCATTCAGTTTTCTGGCAGGAAGTCCGATGCTTTTTACTTATGCAGGGCTGATTGTTGCAGCAGTTTTGTATGAGGAGGAACATAAAAACGGAAATATGAAAAATGCAGTGGCGTTTGGGATTTCCAGAGAAAAGCTGTTTTTGGGGAAATGCATGACTGCAGTTTTGACGGCAACGGTTATAATGGCGCTGGTATTGACTGCCTATATAGGAAGTGCATGGTTCTTGTTAGAGCATACGGGACCGACAAGCCTGAAAATTATTTTAACCGAGATTCCGGCAGTGTATGGAACAGTAGTTGCATCTATGATCCTGGGGATCGCACTTCTGGCATATTTCAAAAATGAGGTGATGGCAGCAATGCTGTGGGCAGTAATTGTATATGCGATACCGAGAGTGTTACTGTTGGCTGGAATGGTTTTACTGGGACAATGGGGCATAGAATTTTTGTGGGATTTTGCACAGCTTCTGCCTGCGAATCTGTTTCAGTTTGGAGCCAAGGTCAATATGTCTCATTGTGAAGTGCTGTGGAAGACTTCCCAGGGAATGACAAAATGTGTGATTGTGGGAATCGTGGGAACAGTGCTTGCGATAGTGGCAGGAATTGTAATGCTGCGGAAAAAAGAGGTATAAAAGGAGAATGAAAACATGGAACGAGATATTTTATTGCTTGGCAATCCCAGATTGTATGAGATTTCAGAGGAGGTGAAACGTGAGGAATTAGAAGAACTGCGCTCTGTTTTTACGGATATGTTTGATTGTATCAGAGGTATCCGACGAGATTATGGGTTTGGACGGGCAATTGCGGCACCACAGATTGGGGTACAGAAGCGGCTGATTTGTATTTTGACAGATCAGCCTTATGTCATTATCAATCCCCGGTTAGAATTTGTGGGCAATGAAATGATGGAGCTGATGGATGATTGTATGTCATTTCCAAATCTTCTGGTTCGGGTCAGACGCTATCGCCGCTGTATTTTACACTATCTGGACGAGAACTGGAAAGAACAGGAAATGTATCTGGAAGACGATATGTCTGAACTGATTCAGCATGAGTACGATCATTTGGATGGTATCCTGGCCACAATGCGGGCAATTGATAACAAGTCTTTTGTGATAAAACAATAGACAATTCTAATTTGAGCGAGAAAGGGATGAGAGAGATCAAATTACATCAGATATTTACGAAGGAGGGAAAGAGAAAATCATGAAATCTATTTTAATGATCGGTCAGTCAAATATGGCAGGAAGAGGATTTATAAATGAAGTACCGATGATCTGTAATGAAAGAATCCTAATGCTTCGCAATGCAGGATGGCAGATGATGGCGGAACCCATCAACTATGACCGTCCGAATGCAGGAATCGGGCTTGCGGGTTCCTTTGCTGCGATGTGGTGTATGGAGCATGAGGGAGAACAGATCGGGCTGATTCCATGTGCGGAAGGGGGAAGTTCACTGGATGATTGGGCAGTGGACAAAAATCTGTTCAAGAATGCAGTGATACAGGCTGGATTTGCGATGCAGGACAGTGAACTGATCGGTATCTTGTGGCATCAGGGCGAAAGTGACAGTTACGGAGGTGGTTATCAGACGTATTATAAAAAATTACAGGTGATTATTGAGTCACTCCGAAAAGAATTAAACGCATTCGAAGTTCCTTTGATTATTGGTGGATTAGGGGATTTTTTAGGAAAGAACGGATTTGGTCTGAATTGTACAGAATATGAACTTGTGAATGAACAGTTGTTAAGGTTTGCGAGAGAACAGGAGAATAGCTGCTTTGTGACTGCAGAAGGTCTGACTCCCAATCCGGATGGAATTCATATGGATGCGGTTTCGCAGAGAAGATTTGGTGTGCGCTATTATGAAGCATTTGTTAAAAGAGAGCATGTGCTAAAGCCGATAGAAAATGAGATGGAATTGTTGGAGCGATGCATCAGCGGACCACATACAAAAAGGGAAAAAATGTATCTGGCAATGGCAGAATTTGCAGCGGGGAAAATGACAGATGAGGAATTTGGCGAACGAATGAGAGTGATCACAGTAAGTTCAGAAGCGATGGAGGAATAGATGTGCTATGGGTATTATTTAGCGTTGCAATCGTGATCGCAGTTTACTTTGCCACTCGTTTTTTCTTATTAAAAAAAGCAATGAAAGAGGCAAATCGGGAGTTTCAGGATATTCTGAAAGATATACAGCAGAATCAGATCCTTCACATGGCGATGCCGGATAAAGAGCTGGAAAATATGGCGCAATCTGTCAATCAGGCATTGGAACAGATTCGAACAGAGCGTCAGGAGTATGAAAAGCGAGAGCGGGCATTTCAGTCAGAGATTGAGAATATCAGTCATGATCTGCGTACCCCGTTGACTGTGATATTGGGATATTTAAAGCTGATGAAGGGACAAAAGGAGACGGACATGGAGATGGTGGAGACGATCGAGCGGAAAGCAAAGACCATGCAAAGACTGGTGACAGATTTCTATGATTTGTCCCGACTTAGTGCCAGAGATTATGAAGTGGAGATCAAGGAAACAGATGTAGGAAGGATTCTTAGGGAATCACTGATGGATAGTTATCATATTTTAGAAAAACGCGCGTTGGAGCTGGAGGCGGAGATTCCGGAGCATATCATAGAAGTGTTAGGGGATGCATCGGCGTTGGAGCGTATTTTTTTAAATTTGATTCAGAATGCAGGACGATATGCACAAAGTTTTTTGCATGTGTTTGTAAGAGAGCAAAAGCAGCAGGTGTGGATCTGTTTTGAAAATGATGCCTTCAATGTGACAGAGGCAGATGTGGAGCATTTGTTTGAACGATTTTACAGGAAAGACCGGGCAAGAACACAGGAAGGAACCGGTCTGGGACTTACGGTAGCAAAGCAGCTGGCAGAAGCAATGGAAGCAAAATTGACTGCAGAACTGATCAGAGAGCCTGGAGGTGGGAAAGGAGAGATCATACCAAAACTGCGTTTTACATTAGAAATGAAAAAAGTAGAAAAATTTATGCAAAAGGAATAAAAATAAATAGAGTATTGCAATATTTTCGATTATAATGAAAGAAAAACATGTCGGAGGTATATGCAATGCGAGAGGAAAAAAAGAAAAAAAGAAAACGGATTCTTTCAGTAGTGCTTGCAGTGACAATGGGGATGTCTATGCTGACAGGATGTGGAGCATCTGAAAACAGCCAATCGGCAGAAACTGTCGAACTCAAAGGAGAGTATCAGGCATCGCCTTTTGTGCAGGCTGAGATCAACAGCGATACGGTAGAGTGGATTTGTGCAGCGTATGCCGTATATACGCAATATAATCATAAGACTCTGGGTGTGATAGGCGGATTATCAGACCAGGAAAAGGAATCTTCGCAGGACAGAATCAAACTGACACTTTCAGAGGGCTGGGGAATCAATGGCAGAGACGATGTGACAGAAGTCATCAATAAGCTGCTTATAAAAGGTCACAGGGAAACCTATTTAAAAACGGTGAAAAAATTGGAGAAGAAAGGCTTGCTGGAGCTTTCCACAGAAGAGGCTATGACAAATTTTTCCGAGGATGACGAGGAATTTGCGCGATATCAGGATGCTCATGAGATGTACACGCAATATGGAGAGCATGGAATGGATGGCTGGGATTACAGCAGAGCGCTTCAAGTGCTGGGGGACTGTTATCTTGCAGATTATATCAATCTGGAAGAATGTCTGGATCTGTCTCTTCCGATCGCAAAAAAGCTTCAGAGTGCATTTACGAGCTGGGAAGAACTGGCAGACAGCTATATATATGGATATGCGTTCTGGCAGAATGAAACAGCGGACGATGTAGAAACGAAGTTTCGAATTCAGGCCTATGCGGAATTAGTAGAAATGGAAAACAGTCCATATTCGGTTGCGTATGATACCAAATTGGAGAATACCTGGAAAGATGGGGAGAAACGGAAAGAAGAACGCAAAGCGTATGAAATGTCAGATGGATATGTTCCCATCCGATGTACAGATACAGAAAGTGTTCAGGTACGTCTTCCGGAAGAATATGTGTTTGACAAAGAAGATTATGAAGAGTATGAAAATACCAAATTTACCAAACCATGTGGGGATGGAGACAGCATCTATATCAGTTATCAGGCAGAATTTCTGGATGACAGGAACAATGCAGAATTGCAAAAAAAATATTGGACAGAAGGAAATGCACAAGAGAAGGAAAATGCAGAAAAGAAGGGAGGTACTTATGAAGCAGGGGAAATCAAGTCACTTTCCGTCAAGGAAGACCTCACCGTTTTTTATCTTGCTGAAAAAGAGGTGACGGAAGGCGGAACACAGCAGATTTCCTATCAGGCAGTGGCAGAAGTAGGGGGAAAATATCTGGTAAAATGCTATATCAGCGATGTGGCATCTCCGGGATATGAGCTGATGCTTGGCATGAATGAGGAAGCCCTGATAAAAGAACTGTTTTCTGATTTTAGGTGGTGAGCCTATGAATACACAGTGGGAATTGTATTTTCTGAGGCGGGAGATTGAGCGGCAGAAAATACAGAAACAGAGAAAGAAAAAGCGGCGCATATGGATTGCCGGTATAAGTGGACTGCTTGCATTGGTATTTCTTGCAGGCGGGATTTCTATGGTACGATTTTATAGAAGTGATTATGGAAAATTGAAGCGCGCAGCGGATCAGTATGATTTCAGACTGGCGGCAGTCAGGATGTCACAGTATGTGAATGAAAAATATGGAGAAGAGGTGTGCAGTTCCGGAGAGTTATCCGTCTCTCCCTGGGATCCATCCAATCTCCGATCTTATCTGGGGTTTCGGGCCGAATCAGAGGAGGATCCGGGCAAGGTGATCTATATGCTGTATTTGTCGAAAGAGAAAGTTGTGTATCTGGATACTTTTCAGTGGGAGGAGATTTCAGAAGATCTGATGCAGGAAGCTGCTGAGAAGACTGGAATTGATCAGGTGTGCTGTGACACGATGCAGTATTCGAGTGTGGAGCTGAGTGAGCCTTATTACTATTGTCCATGGGTGGCTGCAGGGGCATACATGACAGAATATGAAGGAAATCTGAAGCAGTTTTTTACAGAAGAGGTGAAGGTGCGTCAAGCTTTGCCTGATATAGAAAAATTGGGAGAACTTCGGATTAATGGGGCTTTTGCACTGTATTTTGGAGATTCTGCCGTACCGACCATGCGTGAACGGATTCAAAATCCAAATGTAGATTACCGAGAACAGTTTGAAACAGGGCTAAAAGCGATAGAAGAGAAATATCAGATCGATATTGCATCTGCTGTTTTGTTTCAAAGGGTATTTCTGGAGATGAAACAGGCAGTGACGGAAAAGGAGTCTTATTCGATTTTTCCGACGACATGGATGGAGTATGGAAAAGGGGAGACATTTTTCAGTCCGGCATATACACTTCTGAGCTTATCTTATGATCAGGTGTTTGAACCGAAAGCGGAAAAGGCAGCAGAAGGTGTGTATGTATTCTCAACCAATGGGAGAAGACGCATGACAGGGTATACCTGTAAAACAACAAAACCTCCAGAGGAAGTCCGTGATTTGGCAGAAAAAGAGCTCTCGGGATGGGAGTTTGATCAGACCTTGCTGTTCCATAGAAACGAGAATTACAGTACACAGGAATATCCGATTTCTTATGCCTTGGCAATTGATGCAGAGAAGCTGTATCCGGATCAGGAGATCTCTGTCATCGGATGGGATAATCTGGACTGGGCAGTGTGTCAGGCGAAAGAACAGAATCTATATCCGCCGAACCGTACTGCAAGAGCCACCTATCAAATGGAAGATGGGTTTATGGTATTTGGCGATACAGATGGATACGGAACGAAAAATTATGGGGATAAGCTGTATTCCATTTTGACCAGGTAATGGAGAGTGCAGGCGGAGGAGCGAAAATGGAAAAATATAATAAAAGAGTGCCTGGAAGGATATCCGGAGTTTTACTGATCTTGCTGGGAGGTTTGGGGATGGCATATAAAATCCTTCTGGTATGGATGGATATTCTGCTGATGCAGGAGTTTCAGAACGAAGAACTTCCGGAACTTGCACGGACGCAGATGGTTTTTACGGCAAAAGATGTATGTCTGGCGATTTTGTGTCTGATTTTGCTGATATGGGGAGTTCGTAAGATTGTGCGTGTGATCCGGTTTTACCGGTTTAAAAAGTTTATCGGAGATCGTGAGATCGTGGCTCTTGAGGAACTTGCAGAAAAGTTTCATACATCAAAGACGAAAATCCGCAGTGAACTGGAGATGATGATTCAACACAATTATTTGTTGCAGGGGCATGTGAATCAGGAGTTCCCGTGTTTGATCACAACGGATCAAAAATACAAGGAATATCTGCAGGTGCTTGAGACGTTGGAGCAGGAGAAGAAAGAATGGGAAGAACTGGGATTTGACGAAGAAAAACGAAAGATCGTGGAGCGTGCACAGAGCTGTCTTTCCAGGATTCAGGAGTCTGTGGCAGTCATTTCTGCGAAAAGAGAAGGAAAGGAAGTATTTCTGGAAGATCTGCACAAGCTGGAGTGCGGCGTGAAAAAGCTGATTTCCGTATGTAGTCATAATCCGGCAAATTTGCAGGAGATGAGCATGTTTTTGAATTATTATCTTCCTACGGCTGAAAAGTTTGCAAGAGAGTATGAGCAGCTTCTTGGGTATGAAAATTTCGGGGAAAATATGGAGAGTCTGAAACAAGATATCCCACAGGGAGTGAGGGAGCTTGCGGAAGCATTTGAACAGATTGCAATTCGGATGTGTGATAAGATGGAAATCAATATTTTCCAGGATATTACGGTTTTGGAAGTATTGATGGCTCAAAACAGCAGGAAAGGAGCAGGAACGGATGAGCAGAAAAAGAAAAATTCTTGATATTCTCGGTATGATTCTGGGAGTTCTTCTGGTGATCGTAAATGGAATGATGGTCGGTCTGGAATATATGTACCAGGTAGGGGATAAGATTTATATGCTCGGTACGATGCGCGACAAGATGATTCCACTTGTATTTGGTGTGTTCTGCTTTCTGCTTGGTGTGTTCCTGATCTACAGAGGGCCCCGGGATTTCAGACGATATCGCAGATATCAGCTTTTTAAAAGTATCTGTGCCGGAAGGGAATATGTAGAGATTGAAGAAATTGCCCGGGAAGGACGATGTTCTCCAAGTTCTGCGCTTCGAAGCACGAAACAGATGTTGAAAAAGCACTTGCTTACGGGAGCGGTTCTGGATGTGCAGGAAGGCATGATTCTGTTTGGCGAAGAGGTGAAAGCATCGTATCAGAAAGCATGGAGTCAGTGGAATCAAAAACAGAATGTGTACAGAGCAGTCGGGGTATCTCTGGAAGAGCAGGAGGCATTTCTTTTGGGAAAACAGCAGGCAGAAGAACTGCAGGAGCTGGCAGGAGAAATTGAGGAGTCTAATATTCGAGCCCTGCTGCAAAGGGTTGCAGAAGTCTATGTAAGCCGCTTTGATCATGCAGAGAAAGAGCGGGGCAATTTTGAGTTTCTTCAGACCGTACGGGCAGACTATTTGCCGGAGGTGGAAAAGATGGCACGAAAATATATTCAAATGGAAAAATTGGATGAGACAGCGAAAGATACGTTTGCGGCGGAAAAGTTTGGAAAATTTCTGGAGAATTTCCCGGGAATGGATGGCCTTTGAATCTTCGCTGGCAAAGTCTCTGCAATGGTGTTATAATGGATGCAGACTATGAGAAAAATGTAATAAAGGAGCGTATCTAATTATGGGAAAGATTATGCTGACAGGTGACAGACCTACGGGAAGACTCCATGTGGGACACTATGTAGGTTCTTTAAAGCGCAGAGTAGAGCTGCAGAATACAGGAGATTTTGATGAGATGTTCGTGATGATCGCAGATGCACAGGCACTGACAGACAATGCGGACAATCCGGAAAAGGTACGTCAGAATATTATTGAGGTGGCGCTGGACTATCTGGCATGCGGACTGGATCCCCAAAAGTGTACACTGTTTATCCAGTCACAGATTCCACAGCTGTGTGAGCTTTCATTTTATTATATGAATCTGGTGACAGTTTCCAGGCTTCAGAGAAACCCTACGGTAAAATCTGAGATTCAGATGCGGAATTTTGAGGCAAGTATTCCGGTCGGATTCTTTACTTATCCGATCAGCCAGGCAGCAGATATCACTGCATTTAAGGCGAACGTAGTTCCGGTAGGAGAGGATCAGCTTCCGATGCTGGAGCAGACAAAAGAGATTGTAAGAAAGTTCAACTCTGTTTATGGAGATACACTGGTAGAGCCGGAGATCCTTCTTCCTGAAAATCAGGCATGTCTGCGTCTTCCGGGAACAGACGGAAAAGCGAAGATGAGTAAATCACTCGGAAACTGTATCTATCTTTCAGAGGAGCCGGATGAGATCCAGAAAAAAGTATTCGGCATGTTTACAGACCCGACACACATCAAAGTGTCAGATCCTGGAAAGCTGGAAGGCAATACAGTATTTACTTATCTGGATGCATGCAGACCAGAGTATTTTGCAGAATTCCTGCCGGACTATGCAAATCTGCAGGAATTAAAAGATCATTATACAAGAGGCGGTCTTGGAGACATGAAAGTAAAACGTTTCCTGAATAACGTACTGCAGGCAGAACTGGAGCCGATCAGAAACCGCAGAAAAGAATATCAGAAGGATATTCCATATGTATATGAGATTCTGAAAAAAGGAAGCGAAAAGGCTGAAGCTGTTGCAGAGAAGACACTTCAGGAAGTGAAAGCATCCATGAAGATTAACTATTTTAACGATCAGGAACTGATTGCAGCACAGGCTGAAAAGTTCAGAGAAGAATAGAAAAGATACCGGGAATCCTGTGAAAACAGGAGGTTCCCGGTATCTTTTTTACAGATCGTCGATCAGTGCGGTACTTTTTGCATAGGCGGTACTTTTGGCTTCAAAGAAGTCAGTTTTTACCATGTTGGCATTGGAATACTGGCTCACCCAGCGCATACTGTCCGGTTCCTGTGTTTGATCCGGATAGATCGGATCAAACCCCAGATTTGTGAACCGCAGATTTCCGAGATACTGGATATATTCCGTGATCATTTCTTTTGTCAGTCCGGCAATCTGATTCCCGATCACATAATGCCCCCAGGCGATTTCCTGACGAACCCCTTCTTTTAACATTTCCTTTAATATTTCGATATGCTCCGGTGTAAATAACTCCGGCAGTTCTTTCTTCATTTCCAGGATCATATTGCGGAACAGCCAGAGATGCGTGTTCTCATCCCGGTTGATATAGCGAATTTCCTGAGCGGAGCCTGGCATTTTCCCGTTTCGGCTTAGGTTGTAGAAAAACATAAATCCGCTGTAGAAGTAAATCCCTTCCAGAATATAGTTTGCCATCATAACTTTCAGCAAGGTGAAATCGTCTTTTTTCTCCTGAAATTCATTGTACAAATCTCCGATAAAGGTGTTTCTTCTTAGTAAATGCGCATCGTTCTTCCACTGGTAGAGAATATCGTTTCGTTCTACTGGACTGCAGATGGAGTCCAGCATATAACTGTAACTCTGGCTGTGTACACATTCCTGAAATGTCTGGATCGAGAGACAGAGATTAATCTCGTTTGCGGTAATGTATTCACCGATGCACGGGAGGTTTGCAGTCTGGATGGAATCCAGAAACACAAGAAAGCTTAAGATCTTGTTGTATGCAGTGCGTTCGTTCTCAGTCAGATTCGGATAATCCTTGATATCCTGGGACAGGTTGATCTCCTCCGGAATCCAGAAATTATTCATGGCCTGCCGGTACCAGTTGTTCACCCAGGTGTAGCGCAGATTGTTGAAATCATTTAAGTTGGTTGTATTGCCGCCGATCATGCGGCGGAGACGGATATCCGTGTCGCCGCCGGGATTGAACAGAGGCTTTTTCTTTAATTCAGACATAAAAATTCTCCTTGTTTTTCTTATTCAGATCAGGAAGAGCAGCTTTCGCATTCTTCTACTTCCAGAGATTTGCTTCGTACATAGTAAATGGTTTTTACACCTTCTTCCCATGCTTTCAAATACAGGTTGAAAATCTGACGCATGGTGAAATCATTGGTGATGTAGATGTTCATGCTTTGCGCCTGGTCAATGTGCCTTTGGCGCACTCCGCAGGCACGAATGCTGTAAGTCTGATCGATCAGATGGGCGTTTTTGTAATACCAGTAAGTAGCCGGTGACAATTCCGGTGCGACTCGTGGGAGCATACTGCCTTTTTTCTCTTCCAGAAAATAACGTTTCAGGATAGGATCTAGTCCGGCAGTCGTCCCGGAGATGATACTGGTGCTGCTGGTAGGTGCAACGGCGAGCAGATACGCATTTCTCATGCCCTGTGTGGCAACCTTTTTTTGCAGGGCAAGCCATTTTTCTGAATGATAGTCTCTTTTTTCAAAGTAGGCGCCGCTTTGCCAGTCACTTCCATTAAAAAGAGAATAACTTTCCTTTTCCTCGGCGAGATTGGTACTTGCAAGAATTGCCGCATAATTGATCGTCTCAAATACAGTGTCAGCAAATTTCAGATGTTCTTCACTTTCCCAGATAATTCCGTGCTTTGCCAGCATGTGGTGGTAGCCGCTGACGCCAAGTCCGATGCTTCGGTATTTTTGATTGGTCAGCTTTGCATACGGAGTGGGATAGAAGTTCAGATCAATCACATTGTCCAGTGCGCGGACAGCGGTAGAAACAATCTCTTCCATATAAGAGGTATCCGTAACTGGAAGATGACCGAGGGAGAGACTGGCGAGATTGCACACCACGAATTCTCCGGGTCTGGTCACAGTGACAACGACGGTGTCTCCGTCTGTGGTCTGTACTTCTTTGCTTACTTCTTCAATTGCCTGCATATTCTGGGCAATCTCGGTACAGAGGTTGGAGCAGTAGATCATTCCGGCATGTCCGTTCGGATTCATGCGGTTGACCGTATCTCTGTTAAATGTAAACGGAGTTCCGGTTTCGGCAGCAGACCGAAGAACCAGGCGGATGATATCTTTGAGTGTGACTGTCCGTTTGGAAATACGGGCATCCTGTACACAATCCAGATAGCGGCGTTCCCATTCTTCTCCAAAGTAGTCTTCCAGATGGTATCCCTTTGCCTGAAAAATCTCATGCGGACACATTAAGTACCAGTTTTGATCCATATCTTCTTTTGCCATTTTCCAGAATAAATCCGGATAGCAGACTGCCGGAAATACGTCATGCGCTTTCATGCGGTCATCTCCGTTGTTCGTACGGAGCTGTAGAAATTCCGGGAGATCCCGGTGCCATACATCCAGATAGACGGCAACCGCACCCTGACGCATACCGAGCTGGTCTACGGCAACAGCCGTGTCATTGACCAGACGGATCCAGCGGATCACACCGCCTGCGGCACCTTCGAATCCGCGGATATTACTTCCGCTTGCCCGTACTTTTCCGAAATACATTCCCATACCGCCGCCGAATTTGCTGACCTGGGCAAAATTATCGATACTTCGGTAAATCCCTTCCAGACTGTCTGGCACGGTATCGATGAAGCAGCTGGAGAGCTGATGATATGGCTTACGTGCATTGGAAAGTGTCGGTGTAGCCATAGTCACTTCCAGACGACTCAGCATATCATAGAATTTTTTTACCCAGAGCATCCGATCGTTTTTTTCATTCATGGCCAGATGCAGTGCGATTCCGAGAAACATCTCCTGTGGAGATTCCAGTGGAATATGGTCATGTGTGCGGATGACGTAGCGTTTCAGGAGCAGATCGAGTCCGGAAAAAGTAAACAAATTGTTGCGTTCCGCTTTTAAATAAGTTTCGGCAAGTAACAGCTCTTCCCGGGAGTAATGCTCCAGAATGTAGGAACCGTACAGATTCTGCCGGGTCAGATATACGAGTTTTTTGTAAAAATCAGAAAGTTCTCTGCGTGTTTCTTCCTGTTTTAAGTGAAAACTGAATTGAAAATATAATAGTCTTGCAGCAATAAACTCCCATTTCGGAGCTTCTGCGGTGGTAAGTTCTGCTGCGGCCTGAAACAGACTTTCAAGCTTCTGCCCGCAGGTACTCTGCGGTGTGAGAAAACTGCGAAATTTTGTATTCAGATACTCCAAAGAGTAGCAGATTTCAGGGAAATCAGTCTGGATCTCAAGCAAAATCGCATCCAGTTTTAAACGGGCTTCATCAGGAAGAACGTTTGAAAACTCCTCTGAGAGTTTATTTCTATTAAAAATTCCTGTAGGATCGGTCGTTTGCATGTAGTGTCTCCTTTTCGTTTTAAGTTGTAAAAATACAAAATATAGTGGATTTGGAAATTATAACACAAGATATTGGATAATTCTA
>ENA-UERQ01000994-UERQ01000994.1-human-gut-metagenome-genome-assembly--contig:-NODE-994-length-16707-cov-3.214492_pt1 | contig 16707 bp, 9 predicted proteins | sample MGYA00242986_ERZ507987 | MGnify/ENA primary metagenome ERZ507987 (study PRJEB26167, sample SAMN06115429) | human gut metagenome | host: Homo sapiens | place: China:Chongqing | collected 2015-04-15...
CATTAAACGATGAAAATTTTTACCATATAAATATTTAACAGTGAAAATTATCATCAAAAACCAGGAGACCGATCATACTTTTTCAAAATGACTGGCATCTTTCCCCCGCTTTCCGTCACACTAGTCACAGAGAAACGCATTAAGGACCTGGCATGTCGGACCATGAAAACCTGCTGCTGAAGCTACGCCAGGAGGCTTCCGGGTACAGCCCAACACAACAAAAACTCGGTGAGTTTGTTCTCAGCGATCCTGCCCGGGTGCTCTACCTGACGATCACCGAACTGGCGCGCGAGAGCCACACCAGCGAGGCCAGCGTGACGCGTCTTTGCCGCACGCTGGGCTGCAAGGGCTATAACGAATTTAAAATGGCGCTTGCGCTGGATATTCAGCAGGGCCAGCCCGCGCGTCAGGCGGGGGATGAGATTGATAACGTCGTGGATGAGTCGGTGCAGGCTTTGCAGGATACCGCCAGACTCCTCGACCGCACGCTGCTTGAAAAGGCGGCGCTGGCGCTGCATGAGGCCCAATCCGTGCAGATTTATGGCGTTGCGGCCAGCGCCATCCTCGGGGAGTATCTGCATTACAAGCTGTTGCGGCTGGGCAAACCTGCACAGCTGTTTAGCGATATGCACCGCGCGGCCATGAATGCGGCAACGCTTTCGAAAGAGACGCTGGTTGTGGCCATCTCCAGTTCGGGTTCAACGCGGGATTTACTCCACGTGGTGAAACTTGCCCGCAAGCGCGGCGTTAAGATTCTGGCACTCAGCAATACACCCCGCAGCCCGCTGGCGTCTCTGAGCGATATGCAGCTGGTTGCCGCCAAACCAGAGGGTCCCCTTAGCGCAGGCGCGCTCAATGCGAAGGTTGGGGTGATGCTGCTGGTCGAGCTGCTGACCACGTCCATGATTGGGCTGGATGGTCACTACGGCGACGTTAGCCAACAAACGGCCAGCGCCACGCTTCCCCTGTTACTCTAAAAAATCCTTCGCAGGCTAAATAAAACAGCCTGCGATTTATGCCGTCTGCTTTTAATCCAGTGGTGTTTAAATCATTTATTCGGTAAATGTTTGGTGTAACAAATTATGATATTTCTTACATTTTTAATCACGTTTTCCATTCAAGCACCCCCTACAAAAAACATTAAATTCAATAGGTTAAAAATTAAATTTTAATAGAGTGAATTTTTACCCTTCCACTAATGTCGAATATATCCACCCGATTTCCTTTCCTTAAAATAAGCTTAAGATACTGTCGGTTTCGGCGATTTATTATTTAAATGCCGTTTACTTTTGCACGCCTACAATCCGCCTCATCAATCATAATGAGACGGTATTAATGAAGATGTTAATGATTACAGGCGTGACGGGGTTTCTGGGCGGTGCAGTACTGGAAAAAATTCTGACCAGCGATCAATCCGTAAAACTGCTTTTGCTCGCGCGTGCCAGCGATCCGCAGAGCGGGCTGGAGCGCGTGCTGGAGAACATGCGCAAGTTCAACGTTCCTGAGGACAAACTGGCCACTCTGAGCGTGGACAATATCCTCATTGGCGATCTCAGCCAGCCTGAAGCCTTCCTGAACGATCCGCGTCTGGACCAGGTCACGCATGTCGTGAACTGTGCAGCTGTTGCCTCATTTGGTAACAACCCGCTCATCTGGAAGGTCAACGTGGAAGGAACGCTGGCACTGGCGCGCCGCATGGAGCAGGTTTCAACGCTACAACGCTTCCTCCACGTGGGCACGGCAATGTCATGTACGCCGGAGCAGGATTCCCTGGTCGCCGAAAGCGCCGAATTCAGAGAGAATGCTGAACACCTGGTGGAATACACGTTTTCGAAGTCAACCATCGAACAGCTGATGCGCCAGGAGTGTCCGAACCTGCCGCTGCTCATCGCCCGTCCGTCCATCGTTGTCGGCCATACCCGTCATGGCTGCACGCCGTCGAGCAGCATTTTCTGGGTCTTTAGCATGGGCCTGATGCTGCAGAAGTTTATGTGCTCAATGGAGGACCGAATCGACGTTGTTCCGGTGGATTATTGCGCCGACGCGATGTTAATGCTGCTCAACAGCAACGCGCGTCCGGGGGAAGTGGTACACATTTCGGCCGGAGAAGAGAACAGCGTTCGCTTTGCGGATATTGATAATGCGATGGCGCAGGCGCTGGAGAAAGCCCCCGTCGGCGATAAGTACGCACAGGTCAGCTACGAAACGCTGGTCAGAATGCGCCGTGAACTGAAAACGATTTTTGGCCCGTGCAACGAACGTCTGATGCTGAAAGCCATGCGTTTATACGGTGCGTTTGCCACGCTTAACGTGCGCTTCAGCAACGATAAGCTGCTGAGCATGGGGATGCCGAAGCCACCCCGGTTTACGGATTACATTGCCCGCTGCGTGCAAACCACCCGGGGGCTGACCATTCCGGAGCAAATGGCGGTCGATTTTAAATAGCCAAAAAAAATGCCAGTCATTCGACTGGCATTTTCATGTTAAGGCTTAGGCGATTACGCCTGGCCTTTGATCTCTTTACGACCGTTGTATGGTGCTTTTTCGCCCAGCGCTTCTTCGATACGAATCAGCTGGTTGTATTTAGCAACACGGTCAGAACGGCTCATAGAACCAGTTTTGATCTGGCCTGCAGCAGTACCAACAGCCAGGTCAGCGATGGTAGCGTCTTCAGTTTCGCCAGAACGGTGAGAGATAACTGCAGTGTAGCCAGCATCTTTCGCCATCTTGATTGCAGCCAGAGTTTCGGTCAGAGAACCGATCTGGTTGAATTTGATCAGGATGGAGTTAGCGATACCTTTTTCGATACCTTCTTTCAGGATCTTGGTGTTGGTTACGAACAGGTCGTCACCAACCAGCTGGATTTTGTCGCCCAGAACTTTGGTCTGGTATGCGAAACCGTCCCAGTCAGATTCGTCCAGACCGTCTTCGATAGAAACGATCGGGTACTGTTTGGTCAGTTCTTCCAGGAAGTGAGTGAATTCTTCAGAGGTGAACGCTTTGTTGCCTTCGCCAGCCAGAACGTATTTACCGTCTTTGTAGAATTCAGAAGCTGCGCAGTCCATCGCCAGAGTGATGTCTTTGCCCAGTTCATAACCAGCAGCTTTAACAGCTTCAGCGATAACAGCCAGAGCTTCAGCGTTGGAACCCAGGTTCGGCGCATAGCCACCTTCGTCACCAACAGCAGTGTTCATGCCTTTCGCTTTCAGAACTTTTGCCAGGTGATGGAAAACTTCAGAACCCATGCGGATGGCTTCTTTCACAGTTTTCGCGCCAACCGGCTGAATCATGAATTCCTGGATATCAACGTTGTTGTCAGCGTGCTCACCACCGTTGATGATGTTCATCATCGGAACCGGCATAGAGTATTTGCCCGGAGTACCGTTCAGTTCAGCGATGTGCTCGTACAGCGGCATACCTTTAGCAGCTGCAGCAGCTTTGGCGTTAGCCAGAGATACAGCCAGGATTGCGTTCGCGCCGAATTTGGATTTGTTTTCGGTGCCGTCCAGGTCGATCATGATCTTGTCAATGCCAGCCTGATCTTTAGCATCTTTGCCAATCAGCGCCTGAGCGATCGGGCCGTTTACCGCAGCAACAGCTTTGGTTACGCCTTTACCCAGGAAACGGGATTTGTCGCCATCGCGCAGTTCCAGAGCTTCACGGGAACCAGTAGAAGCACCTGACGGAGCAGCTGCCATACCGACGAAACCACCCTCCAGATGTACTTCGGCTTCAACAGTCGGGTTACCACGGGAGTCGATGATTTCACGACCGATGATTTTTACGATTTTGGACATTAGGTTTTCCTCAAGTCACTAGTTAAACTGAAACTCCAGACAAACAACGCGTACCCAGGGTACGCGTTGCCGCTCTAACTTTTTTACTTACTTCGCCTGACGTTTCTGGAACTCGCTGGCGGCTTTCACAAAGCCTGCAAACAGCGGGTGACCATCACGTGGAGTAGAAGTAAACTCCGGATGGAACTGGCAAGCCACGAACCACGGGTGATTCGGAACTTCGATGATCTCGACCAACTGATCATCCCCGGAACGGCCCGCAACGCGCAGACCTGCATCTTCAATCTGTTTCAACAGCATGTTGTTGACTTCGTAACGGTGACGATGACGCTCAACAATTGTCGGCGCATTGTACAGCTGGCGAACCAGGCTATCGTCAACCAACTGGCACTGCTGTGCGCCGAGACGCATGGTACCGCCGAGATCGCTCTTCTCGCTACGAACTTCAACGTTGCCGTTTTCATCGCGCCACTCGGTAATCAGCGCCACAACCGGGTACTTACAGTCTGGCACAAATTCCGTAGAGTTGGCGTTCTCCATGTTGGCAACATGGCGAGCGTAATCAATTAACGCCACCTGCATACCCAGGCAAATGCCCAGATAAGGAATATTGTTCTCACGCGCAAAACGCGCGGTCGTAATCATGCCTTCTACGCCACGATAGCCGAAACCGCCAGGTACGAGGATTGCGTCCAGACCTTTAAGGATTTCAACGCCGCGCGTTTCAACATCTTGTGAATCGATCAGTTTGATGTTGACGCTGACACGATTCTTCAGCCCACCGTGTTTCAGTGCTTCGATCACTGATTTATAAGCATCCGGCAGTTCAATGTACTTGCCGACCATACCGATGGTGACTTCACTTACCGGGTTCGCTTCTTCGAAGATAACCTGTTCCCATTCGGACAGATTCGCTTCCGGGCAGTTTAAGCTGAATCGTTTACAAATATAATCGTCCAGCCCCTGAGATTTCAACAGGCCCGGAATTTTATAGATGGAATCGACGTCTTTCAGAGAAATAACCGCTTTTTCCGGAACATTACAGAACAATGCAATCTTCGCACGTTCGTTCGCCGGAACAGCGCGATCTGAACGACAAATCAGGATGTCAGGCTGGATACCGATGGAGAGCAGCTCTTTTACAGAGTGCTGAGTCGGTTTGGTTTTGACTTCACCAGACGCTGCCATGTACGGCACCAGCGTCAGGTGCATAAACAGAGTGTGCTCACGGCCAATTTCAACAGCCATCTGGCGAATCGCTTCGAGGAACGGCAAGGATTCGATATCACCTACTGTACCGCCGATTTCTACCAGTACTACGTCATGACCTTCGCCACCTTCCAGCACGCGCTCTTTGATTGCGTTAGTGATGTGCGGAATAACCTGCACGGTTGCGCCGAGGTAGTCACCGCGGCGTTCTTTACGCAGAACGTCAGAGTAGATACGACCCGTGGTGAAGTTGTTGCGGCGGCTCATTTTGGTACGAATGAAACGCTCGTAGTGCCCCAGGTCCAGGTCGGTTTCAGCGCCGTCTTCAGTAACGAACACTTCCCCGTGTTGGATTGGGCTCATAGTACCTGGATCGACGTTGATGTACGGATCCAGTTTCATGATGGTCACATTGAGGCCACGGGCTTCAAGAATGGCTGCGAGGGAGGCTGCGGCAATGCCTTTACCCAGAGAGGATACGACCCCGCCGGTCACAAAAATATAGTTCGTTGTCATGCTGAACCTGAGAAGTTAGGGTGAAACGATGGAATAACCAGGACGGGAAAGTAGTATACCCGAACACGGCGAGCGCCACAAACTTTCATTCTCCGTCTCCATTCCAGGCCATGACAAACATAAGGAGTGAGAAAATAGCCCCTTTGGGGTAAATGTTTTTGACGCAAATCAAGCGCTTGTCATTTAAAAAATCACACAAATTGCGCTTGATCGCAAAATTTCGTTAGAGATCAGATTCCTGGCGCTTTACTTCCTGCCAGACTTCTTCCATCGCGTCGAGGTCAATACCGCTCATTTCCAGGCCTCGCGAGGCGACAATCCGCTCCACTTCGCGAAAGCGGCGTTCGAACTTAAGGTTGGCTTTTTGCAGCGCCGTTTCCGCTTTTACACCCAGGTGGCGAGAAAGGTTGACGGTCGCAAACAGCAGATCGCCCATCTCTTCCTCAAGCTTTGCTTCATCCACCACCGCCTGCTGCGCTTCGTGCATCACCTCATCAATCTCTTCGTGCACTTTATCCAGCACCGGGCCGAGTGAGGTCCAGTCAAACCCCACGGCGGAGCAGCGTTTCTGGATTTTGTGCGCGCGCATCAGCGCGGGCAGGCTCATCGGAATGTCATCCAGCGCAGAGTGCTGGGATTTTTCGGCCCGCTCGGCGCTTTTTATCTGCTCCCAGCGAGCCAGCACTTCCGCGCTGTTGCCTGCGGTGGCATCGCCAAAAATATGCGGATGGCGGCGCTCCAGCTTGTCGCTGATGGCAGCGCAGATATCGTCAAAGTTAAAGCGCCCCTCTTCCTGCGCCATCTGCGCGTAGAACACAACCTGGAAAAGCAGATCGCCCAGCTCGCCGCGCAGGTCGTCAAAATCTTCACGGGAAATCGCGTCCAGCACCTCGTAGGTCTCTTCAAGGGTGTACGGGGCGATGGTGGCGAAAGTCTGCTCTTTGTCCCACGGGCAGCCGTTTTCCGGGTCGCGCAGGCGTTTCATGATGCCGAGCAGGCGGTCGATTTGAGTCATAATACTGTCCTGATGAAAAAATGCCGGGTGGCGGCGTTGCCTTACCCGGCCTACGGAAGAGGATGTTTAGCCGCCGTGCAGACGACGCGCGTCAATCACATCCGGCACCTGGTTCAGCTTGCCAAGCACGCGGCCCAGCACCTGCAGGTTGTAGATTTCGATGGTCATATCGATGGTGGCAAGCTGCTCGCGGGTATCGCTGCGGCTGGCGACGCCCAGCACGTTGACCTTCTCGTTGGCGAGAATGGTCGTAATGTCGCGCAGCAGGCCGCTGCGGTCGTTGGCGGTGACGCGCACCACCAGCGAGTAGCCGGCGGAGTAGCTCTCGCCCCAGACCGCTTCCACGATGCGCTCCGGCGCATGGGACTGCAGCTCGGCAAGCTGGTCGCAGTCGGAACGGTGAATCGAAATTCCGCGCCCCTGAGTGATAAAGCCAACGATATCGTCGCCTGGAATTGGCTGACAGCAGCGGGCAATGTGGTGCATCAGGTTACCGACACCTTCGACCACCACGCGGCCGTTGTCTTTGCTGCGCTGCTGCGGCGCGTAGGTTTTCTGCTGCAGCTGCTTCAGCGCCGCCGCGTCCTGCTCTTCCGCGCTTGGCTGATTGAACTGCGCCTGCAGGAAGTTCACCATCTGATTCAGACGAATATCACCGCCGCCAATCGCCGCTAACAGCTCATCAAGCTCGTTGAAGTTGTAGCGCGGCAGCAGGAATTTCTCCGCCTCTTTCAGGCTGATCCCGATATGCTCCAGCTCGTCGTCAAGGATCTGGCGACCGGCAAGGATATTCTTGTCACGATCCTGTTTACGGAACCAGGCGTGAATTTTCGAGCGCCCGCGGCTGGTGGTGACATACCCCAGGTTCGGGTTAAGCCAGTCCCGGCTCGGGTTCGGCTGCTTCTGGGTAATGATTTCAATCTGGTCGCCCATCTGCAGCTGATAGGTGAACGGCACGATACGGCCGCCAATTTTGGCGCCGATGCAGCGATGGCCGACGTCGCTGTGAATATGGTAGGCAAAGTCGAGCGGCGTCGACCCCGCTGGCAGGTCCACCACGTCGCCTTTCGGCGTAAAGACATACACCCGGTCGTCGAAGACCTGGCTGCGCACTTCGTCGAGCATCTCGCCGGAATCGGCCATCTCTTCCTGCCACGCAATCAGCTTACGCAGCCAGGCAATGCGGTCTTCGTGGCCAGAACGCGCCCCGCCGGACGTGCCTTCTTTGTATTTCCAGTGCGCGGCAACGCCCAGCTCGGCGTCCTCGTGCATCTGTTTGGTGCGGATCTGGATCTCAACCGTTTTGCCGCCGGGGCCAAGCACCACGGTATGAATAGACTGGTAGCCGTTCGGTTTCGGGTTCGCCACATAGTCGTCGAACTCGTCCGGCAGGTGGCGGAAGTGAGTATGTACTATCCCCAGCGCGGCGTAGCAGTCCTGCAGACGCTCCGCCACGATACGCACGGCGCGCACGTCAAACAGCTCGTCAAAGGCGAGGTGTTTCTTCTGCATTTTGCGCCAGATGCTGTAGATGTGCTTTGGTCGACCGTAGACTTCGGCGCGCACGTTCTCTTCTTTCATCGCCTGGCGCAGGCCGCCGACAAACTCCTCGATATAGTGCTCGCGGTCGATGCGGCGTTCATGCAGAAGTTTGGCAATGCGCTTGTATTCCGCCGGGTGCAGATAGCGGAAGCAGTAATCTTCCAGCTCCCATTTCAGCTGACCGATACCTAAGCGGTTCGCCAGCGGCGCATAGATGTTTGTACACTCTTTGGCGGCCAGCACGCGCTCGTCTTCCGGCGCATCCTTCACCTCTCGCAGATGGGCAATACGCTCGGCCAGCTTGATGACCACGCAGCGGAAATCATCCACCATGGCCAGCAGCATCCGGCGAACGTTATCGACCTGCTCTGAGGAGACGGAATCCGTATGCGCGGCTTTGAGCTGACGAATGGCTGCCATATCGCGCACGCCGTGGATCAGCGCGACGACGGATTTTCCGACGCTGTCGCGCAGCACGTCTTCGCTGACCACGTCCGCATCCGCGAGGGGGAAGAGCAGCGCGGCCTGCAGCGTTTCGATGTCCATGTTCAGCATGGACAGGATTTCAACCATCTCCACGCCGCGCCACAGGAGAAGATCGGCGTCGGGATGCCCCTGCGTGGTGCGCAGACAATAGGCCCAGGTTTCGGTTAAGCGTTCACACGACTGCTGGCTGGAAATTCCCAGACTTGCGATCCATTTTTGTGGGTCAAACTCCCCAGCTTTATTGAGATGTGCACTTCTTACCGCAACCATTGTCCTCTCCTTTAGGGACCAGGGCCTGTCGAAGTCGACAAGCCAAACAAATTAGATGTGCTCAAACAACGCCATCGATTCCAGATGTCCAGTGTGCGGGAACATGTCCAGCATTGCCAGACGCTGAATCTGGTAACCCGCGCTGAGCAGTGCCTCGCTGTCCCGGGCAAGCGTCGCCGGGTTACAGGAAACATAGACCACACGCTTTGGCGCGAGTTTAATAATATGTGCCATCACGCCCGGGGCACCGGCACGTGCCGGGTCGAGCAAAATTTTATCGAAGCCCTGCTTTGCCCACGGCTGTTGGGTGACATCGTCCTCAAGATTTTGATGAAAGAATGTCACATTTTGCAAGCCGTTCTGCCGCGCGTTCTCCTGCCCTTTCGCCACCAGCGCCTCAACGCCTTCCACACCGACGACGCTGGCCGCTTCTCGCGCCAGCGGCAGCGTGAAGTTGCCCATTCCGCAGAACAGATCGAGCACCCGGTCGCTTTTCTGAACGTCCAGCCACGCCAGCGCTTTCGCTACCATCTGCTGGTTAACGCCATCATTCACCTGAATGAAATCCCGCGGGCTGAACGTTAAGCGTAGCCCGTTTGACGCATACCAGGGCGCCTCACCGGTAACCTGTTCAAGTATCTCGCTTTGTGGTGCAAGGAAAAGCGCCAGGTCGTGGGAATGCGAAAAGCGTTCCAGTTTTTCGCGATCTTTCTTCGACAACGGCGCGGTATGGCGCAGCACCATCAGCGGGCCATTGTTTGCCATGACCAGTTCGACGTGCCCAAGATGGCGTACGCCGTCCAGCCCGGAGAGGCAGATGCGCACTTCCGGAAGCAATGCCTCAAGATGGGGCACCAAAATGGGGCACTGCTTCACGTCAACGATGTCGCTGGAGCCGGCCTTGCGAAACCCCATCTCCAGCCGCTCGGTTTTTGGCTGATAACTCAGGCTCAGGCGCGCGCGCCGACGGTAGCCCCAGGGCTGCCCGGCGATAATCTCGTTAACCTCGTGCTTAAGCTGACGCGCCAGCGCGCTGCTTTTACTTTTTTGCTGTAAAACTACGCTGGCATGCTGTTGCTGGCAGCCCCCGCAGACGCCAAAATGGGGGCAGCGAGGCACTTCGCGTTCCGGGCTATCGCTCAGTCGGCGCTTAACCTGGCCGCGCGCGTACTGGCGTTTATCTTCCGTCAGCGTAATTTCTGCTCGTTCTGATGGCAGCAAACCTGTTATAAACAGTGTCTTACCGTTGTGCCGCGCCACCCCCTGACCAAAGGGATCGAGGTCCGTGGCTTCAACAGTTATGATCTGACGCGTCGTCACGCGTCGCTTTGCAGAGTAGAATTGCGCCATCGCCGAGATTTTTCTCACATAACCATAATTATCTTAATTGTCCCATAACGGAACGCCATGACCAACTACAGCCTGCGCGCGCGCATGATGATTTTGATCCTCGCCCCCACCGTTCTCATCGGTTTGCTGCTGAGTATCTTCTTTGTGGTGCACCGCTATAACGATTTGCAGCGACAGCTGGAAGATGCAGGCGCCAGCATTATCGAACCGCTTGCCGTCTCCAGCGAGTACGGCATGAACCTGCAAAACCGCGAATCCATTGGGCAGTTAATCAGCGTACTCCACCGCCGCCACTCGGACATCGTACGCGCCATTTCCGTTTACGACGAACATAACCGCCTGTTTGTGACCTCAAACTTTCATCTCGATCCGGCAGCACTGAAGATCCCGGACGGTACGCCGTTCCCGCGCCACCTCACCGTATTGCGGCGCGGCGATATCATGATCCTGCGCACGCCGATCGTGTCGGAAAGCTATTCCCCCGATGAGTCTGCACAGTCCGACGCCAAATCCAGCAATAATATGCTGGGATATGTGGCGCTGGAGCTGGATCTCAAGTCGGTCCGGCTACAGCAGTACAAAGAGATCTTCATTTCCGGCGTGATGATGCTGTTCTGCATCGGCATTGCGCTGATCTTCGGCTGGCGCCTGATGCGCGACGTGACGGGTCCCATCCGCAACATGGTTAACACGGTTGACCGCATCCGCCGGGGACAGCTCGACAGCCGTGTGGAAGGGTTTATGCTGGGCGAGCTGGACATGCTGAAAAACGGCATCAACTCGATGGCGATGTCGCTGGCGGCGTATCACGAAGAGATGCAGCACAACGTTGACCAGGCGACGTCCGACCTGCGCGAAACGCTGGAGCAGATGGAGATCCAGAACGTTGAGCTGGATCTGGCGAAAAAGCGCGCCCAGGAAGCGGCGCGTATTAAATCGGAATTCCTTGCCAATATGTCGCACGAGCTGCGCACGCCGCTCAATGGCGTGATCGGCTTTACCCGTCTGACCCTGAAAAGCGAGCTCAACCCCACTCAGCGGGATCACCTGCATACCATTGAACGCTCGGCCAACAACCTGCTGGCGATCATTAACGACGTGCTGGACTTCTCCAAGCTGGAAGCGGGCAAGCTGATCCTCGAGAGTATCCCCTTCCCGCTGCGCAGCACGCTGGATGAAGTGGTGACGCTGCTCGCGCACTCGTCGCACGTCAAAGGCCTGGAGCTGACGCTTAACATTATAGACGACGTGCCGGATAACGTCATTGGCGATCCGCTGCGCCTGCAGCAGGTCATAACCAACCTTGTCGGGAATGCCATTAAGTTCACCGAAAGCGGTAATATCGACATCCTGGTAGAGAAACGCTCGATCAGCAGCAATAAGGTCCAGATTGAAGTCCAGATCCGCGATACCGGCATCGGTATTCCGGAGCGCGACCAGTCGCGTCTGTTCCAGGCGTTCCGTCAGGCGGACGCCAGCATCTCCCGCCGTCATGGCGGTACCGGTCTGGGGCTGGTGATCACCCAGCGCCTGGTGAACGAGATGGGCGGCGATATCTCTTTCCACAGCCAGCCAAACCGCGGTTCAACCTTCTGGTTCCACATTAATCTGGACCTTAATCCGAACGTGCTGACCGATGGCCCGGTGACGGACTGCCTGAAAGGCAAGCGTCTGGCCTACGTTGAGCCTAACGCTGCGGCGGCGCAGTGTACGCTCGACATCTTAAGCACCACGCCGCTGGAGGTGGTCTACAGCCCCACCTTCTCGGCGCTTGCCGTAGAGCATTACGATATTCTGCTGATGGGCATTCCGGTCACCTTCACCGGCGAGTTGACCATGCAGCAGGAGCGCCTGGCGAAAGCCGCGTCGATGACCGACTATCTGCTGCTGGCGCTGCCGTGCCATGGGCAGCTCAACGCGGAAGAACTGAAAAACGACGGCGCGGCCGCGTGCCTTTTGAAACCACTGACCGCAACCCGTTTGCTGCCAGCCCTCACGGAATATTGCCGTCTTAGCCAGCATGCCCTTCCGCTGATTAACGATGAGCAGAAGCTCCCGATGAGCGTGATGGCAGTGGATGATAATCCGGCCAACCTGAAGCTCATTGGCGCATTGCTTGAGGACCAGGTTCAGCATGTGGAGCTGTGCACCAGCGGCGCGCAGGCGGTTGAACAGGCTAAGCAGATGCAGTTCGATTTAATCCTGATGGATATTCAGATGCCGGGCATGGACGGCATCCGGGCCTGCGAGCTGATCCACCAGTTGCCGCATCAGCAGCAAACGCCGGTTATTGCTGTCACCGCGCACGCGATGGCGGGCCAGAAGGAGAAGCTGCTGAGCGCCGGGATGAATGACTATCTGGCAAAGCCCATCGATGAAGAGAAACTTCATAGCCTGCTGTTGCGCTACAAGCCGGGTCATATTGGCGGAACGTACACGGTTTCCAGCGAGCAGGCTGAGATAAGCGTTAATCAGAACGCCACCTTTGACTGGCAGCTCGCGCTGCGCCAGGCGGCAGGTAAACCCGATTTGGCCCGCGACATGCTGCAAATGCTGGTCGCGTTTCTGCCAGAAATTCGCAACAAGGTGGAAGAGCAGCTGGTGGGTGAAAACCCGGAAGATCTGCTGGACGCAATCCACAAGCTGCACGGCAGCTGCGGGTACAGCGGCGTACCGCGGCTGAAAAACCTCTGTCAGCTTCTGGAGCAACAGCTGCGTGCCGGTACGCCGGAATCGGAGCTTGAACCGGAGTTCCTGGAGCTGCTGGATGAAATGGATAACGTGACGCGGGAAGCGATGAAGGTGTTGGGGAGCTGAGGTAAAAGCCCGGTGGCGCTACGCTTGCCGGGCCTACAGGTGCACTAACGTAGGCCGGGTAAGGCGAAGCCGCCACCCGGCAATCACAGTTAAAATGCCTGCCCCACTTTCAGCACCGCCGCGATATTCCTTGCGGCCATCCTGACGTTCTCGCCGGCATTTTCCAGCGCGTCTTCCAGCGTGCAGATGGTGTAGATCACGCTAAACACGGCATCAATGCCGTGATCGTGTACCACGCCAACGTCCGCCGTCAGGCTGCCTGCAATGCCAATAACGGGTTTGTTAAAGCGTTTTGCCACCTTCGCCACCCCCACCGGGACTTTGCCGTGGATCGTCTGGCTGTCAATGCGGCCTTCCCCCGTGATCACCAGATCCGCATCGGCCACCTGGTCGGCCAGGTGTAGCGCATCGGTCACGATCTCAATGCCCTGGCGCAGCTGCGCGCCGCAAAAGGCGTAGAGCGCCGCGCCCATGCCCCCTGCCGCGCCGCCGCCAGCAAGGTTCAGCACGTCGATATCCAGGTCCCGGGCAATCACGCTTGCATAGTGCGCAAGCGCGTTGTCCAGGGTGACGATCATCTCGGGTGTGGCGCCCTTCTGCGGGCCGAATACCGCTGACGCGCCATCCTTCCCGGTAAGCGGATTGGTTACATCGCAGGCCACCTCAATCCGGCATTCCACCAGACGCTTGTCCAGCCCGCTCAGGTCGATACGCGCGAGTTTTCCCAGCTCGCCCCCGCCCAGCCCAAGAGGCTGTTCATTGTCGTCCAGCAGCTTCGCCCCCAGCGCCTGCACCATCCCTGCGCCGCCGTCATTGGTAGCGCTGCCGCCAATGCCAATAATAATATGCTTAACGCCCGCATCCAGCGCGTGACGAATCAGTTCGCCCGTGCCCCAGGAGGTGGTTTTCAGCGGATTACGCTGCGAAGGCGCAACCCGCTCCAGGCCGCTTGCCGCCGCCATTTCAATAAAGGCGCTCTGCTTATCACCGGACAAGCCATAAAACCCCTCCACGCGCTCGCCCAGCGGGCCGGTCACCGGAACATGCACAATGCTTCCCTGCGTTGCCGCGATCATCGCCTCAACCGTCCCTTCGCCACCGTCCGCGACCGGCAGCTTCACGTAAACCGCCTCGGGAAAGATCTCGCGAAAACCACGTTCTATCGCTGTCGCAACCTCAAGCGCACTCAAACTTTCCTTATACGAGTCCGGTGCGATAACAATTTTCATAAGCCATCCTTACGCATAGTCGTTACGTTAAGCATACACCACGTAAACGACCGCTCGTGGGAGCGGTCCCAATGCGTTTATCGTACCATGCACGGACGTTTATTGTCGAATGTCCAGTCCGGGATCAAATACTGCATGGCTATCGCATCGTCGCGCGCGCCCAGACCGTGTTTCAGGTACAGTTCGTGGGCTTTCATCACCTGGTCCATATCCAGCTCAACGCCCAGACCCGGCGTGGTTGGCACCTGCACCATGCCGCCTTTGATTTCAAACGGCTGCTTAGTCAGACGCTGATTGCCCTCCTGCCAGATCCAGTGGGTATCTATGGCGGTGATCGTGCCCGGCGCGGCAGCGGCAACGTGAGTGAACATTGCCAGCGACACGTCGAAGTGATTGTTGGAGTGCGAGCCCCAGGTCAGGCCGAACTCGTGGCACATCTGCGCCACGCGAACTGAACCCTGCATCGTCCAGAAGTGCGGGTCCGCCAGAGGAATATCGACGGACTGAAGGGATAAGGTATGCCCCATCTGGCGCCAGTCGGTGGCGATCATATTGGTTGCCGTTGGCAAACCGGTGGCGCGGCGAAACTCAGCCATCACCTCGCGCCCGGAGAAGCCCTGCTCTGCCCCACACGGATCTTCCGCGTAGGTCAGGACATCCCCCAGCCCTTTACACAGCGCGATGGCCTCATCCAGCAGCCAGGCGCCGTTAGGGTCGACGGTGATGCGCGCATCCGGGAAACGCTTTTTCAGCGCCCGCGCGGTGTCAATCTCCTGCTCGCCGGGCAGCACGCCGCCTTTGAGCTTAAAGTCTTTGAAACCGTAGCGATCCTGGGCGGCTTCCGCCAGACGCACTACCGCCTCGCTGCTCAACGCCTGCTGATGGCGCAGGCGGTACCATTCATGATCGCCCGGCGTATGGTCCAGATAGCCAAGGTCGGTTTTCTGCCGATCGCCAATATAGAACAGGTAGCCCAGCACGGTGACGGCATCACGCTGCTTACCCGGCCCCAGCAGCTCGCAGACCGGCACCTTCAGCACCTGGCCGAGCAGGTCGAGCAGCGCCGCTTCCAGCGCCGCCACCGCGTTAACCCTCAGTTCGAAGGTCCATGCCCCTTTGCCGAAGGTGTCGAAATCCGCCGCCTGATTGCCTTTGTGCACCTGCTGCACTACGCGATTGAGTCGGGCGACCTCCTGGCCCACCACCTGCGGGATCGCCGCCAGCAGCGTCTGGTAGATAACCTCCCCGCCGGGCGCTTCGCCAACGCCGGTGTGGCCGGCATTATCGGTCAATACCACGATATTGCGGGTAAACCAGGCGTTGTGCGCCCCGCCGATGTTCAGCAGCATGCTGTCGTGCCCGGCCACCGGAATGACCTTCATCTCTGTGATAATCGGGCTGGATTGAGTAGTCATGATTAACGTCCCGCTACAGGTTTCAGTTCGATACGTTTGATATCGCCCACCAGCACCAGATAGCTCAGCACCGCCACCAGGGCATGGATACCGACGTAGATCAGCGCGCCGTTGAACGAGCCGGTGGTGCCGACGATATAGCCGATGGCGATGGGAGTGACGATACCGGAGATATTGCCGAACATGTTGAACAGGCCGCCGGAGAGACCGCTAATCTCTTTCGGCGCGGTATCCGCCATCACCGCCCAGCCGAGCGCCCCGATCCCTTTGCCGAAGAAGGCCATTGCCATAAAGCCGATCACCATCCACTCCACGTTGACATAGTTACACATCAGCATGGTCATGGAGAGCAGCATCCCCAGCACGATCGGCGTTTTACGCGCGATATTCAGCGAGCCGGTGCGGCGCATTAACCAGTCGGAGATCACCCCGCCCAGCACCCCGCCGACAAAGCCGCACACCGCCGGAATCGAGGCGACAAAGCCGGCTTTGAGGATCGACATGCCGCGCGCCTGCACCAGATAAACCGGGAACCAGGTGATAAAGAAGTAGGTTAAGGCGTTGATGCAGTACTGACCGATATAGATGCCGATCATCATCCGCGAGCCGATCAGTTGCTTGATCTGCCCCATTTTGACGCTAAACGGCACTTTCTGCGCGCTGCTCTTCTGATCCATGTTGATCAGCGCCCCGCCTTCGGCGATATAGTCCAGCTCTTTCTGGTTCACGCCCGGATGGTTGTTCGGATCGTGGATCACTTTCAGCCACACAAAGCTGATCACAATCCCCAGGCCGCCCATAAAGAAGAACACGTGCGACCAACCCACCTCATGCGTCAGCCAGCCCATGATCGGCGCGAAGATAACGGTGGCAAAGTACTGGGCGGAGTTAAAAATCGATACCGCCGTCCCCCTCTCCTGCGCCGGGAACCAGGCGGCGACGATACGGCTGTTGCCCGGGAATGACGGCGACTCGGCAAGGCCGACGAGGAAGCGCAGGGTAAACAGCGCAACGATAATGCCGAAGCCGCTGAAGATATCGACGAAGCCCTGCAGCAGGGT
>ENA-UERQ01001002-UERQ01001002.1-human-gut-metagenome-genome-assembly--contig:-NODE-1002-length-16520-cov-3.084474_pt1 | contig 16520 bp, 14 predicted proteins | sample MGYA00242986_ERZ507987 | MGnify/ENA primary metagenome ERZ507987 (study PRJEB26167, sample SAMN06115429) | human gut metagenome | host: Homo sapiens | place: China:Chongqing | collected 2015-04-15...
CACACTTTACACGGACCTGTCATGACGGAAGTTGCGGTTATCAACCATAAAAAACGTAAGAATAGCCCGCGAATTGTCCAGTCAAACGAACTGACTGAGGCGGCATACAGTCTTTCTCGCGATCAAAAGCGTATGCTTTATCTCTTTGTGGACCAGATCAGAAAATCTGACGGTACGCTGCAGGAGCATGACGGGATATGTGAAATTCAGGTCGCCAAGTATGCGGAAACCTTCGGGTTGACCTCCGCCGAGGCCAGCAAAGATATCCGTCAGGCTCTCAAGGGATTCGCGGGTAAAGAAGTGGTCTTTTATCGGCCTGAAGAGGATGCCGGGGAAGAAAAAGGTTATGAGTCCTTTCCCTGGTTCATCAAACGTGCCCATAGTCCCTCCAGAGGGCTTTACAGCGTCCATATTAACCCGTACCTCATTCCTTTCTTTATTGGCCTTCAGAACCGTTTCACACAGTTCCGACTAAGTGAAACGAAAGAGATCACAAATCCCTATGCCATGCGCCTGTACGAGTCACTATGCCAGTACCGTAAGCCGGATGGCGCTGGCGTGGTATCCCTGAAAATAGACTGGATCATGGAGCGCTATCAGCTTCCGCAAAGTTATCAGCGTATGCCGGACTTTCGCCGCCGTTTCCTGCAGGCAAGTGTTGATGAGATCAATAGCCGGACACCTATGCGACTCTCTTACATTGAGAAAAAGAAAGGCCGCCAGACGACTCATATCGTATTTTCCTTCCGTGATATCACCTCGATGACAACAGAATAGCATGAGGGTTATCTGTCACAGATTTGAGGGCAACTTGTCACATTTGATCTGGCAGGTTGAGGGTGATTTGTCACAGTTTTGCTGTTCCCTTCCTTGCATCCTGCGCTTACTCATAGTTTTTTTGGCTGTAACCGGTAGTGGAGCCAGAATTGAGGGCAATTTGTCACCCTATCCTGAGGGTAGTTTGTCACACTAGATTTTCCCCTCTTCCCGTTAGTCATATGACTTGAGGGGGCAAGTTCGACTTAATTAATGAGGGCAGATTGTCACACTTGTTGCCCTGAACAGGCTATCCGTGTGTGCCTATACATGTGGTGTTTCCTACAGTCGGGGCCGTCCGCGAAGTTGACCTGTTTCCCACAGCTCTGGCCGTCTACAAAGTTGACCTGTTCCCCACTGCTCCGGCCGTCCGCGAAGTTGACCTGTTTTCCACAGCCCCGGCCATCCGCCAAGTTGACCTGTTTCCCACAGTCCCGGCAGTCGGCTAAGTTGACCTGTTTCCCACAGTCCCGGCCGTCTGCAAAGTTGACCTGTTTCCCACAATCCGGGCCGTCCGTAAAGTTGACCTGTTTCCCACAGAGGATGGAAAACTCTTCTTGTGCTGAGCGTAAGAGCTATCTGCCGGAACGGTTCCTCTTCGCTTCCTCGCCAGTTCGCTCGCTACGCTCGGTTACATGGCTGCGGCGAGCGCTGATACATAAGGCTCAGCATTGCACTGGTCGTAACTAAAATCAGAATCCTTCTGAATGACTCTCCTGTCTTGCAAGTTGAATACCTTTCTCAAAGCCCTTTTGTATGAGTTGCTGTTGATGGTCAAAAGTGCGTCTGCGTGTTGCTGCAGTGTGATTTAGTAGCACGCCCGTCGAGCTTCATCCCCCTTCTGTTGAGAGCGAAATCAAAACAATATGATTTTTTGCTTGAAACATGACTCTTTTTGTTCAAAATGACAAAAAACGTCATGAGGTGATAAATGAACAATATTGAGCAGTTACGGAAAGTTGCTACACGTGCAGGTAAGCTTCTGACATCTTTGAGCGAGAGTATCCGCCAGCAAAAAGAGGAATTGAAGCTTACCGAGTTCTATCAGGAATACAGCAAAGCCGCTCTGTATAAGCTGCCTAAGCTCAGTAAAGGCAGTGTTGAGTATGCTGTGTCCGAAATGGAAGCCGGTGGCTACATTTTTAAAAAGAAACCTTCTGGTAATACGATGAAATACGCGATGACGATTCAGAATGTCATCGATCTGTATAACCATCGTAAAGTACCGAAGTACAGGGATCGCTTCGATAAAGCCTTTACGATTTTTGTATGTAATCTTAAAGGTGGTGGTTCCAAGACAGTTTCTACCGCTTCATTATCACATGCTTTTCGAGCTCATCCTCAGCTTCTGTTCGAAGACCTGCGTATTCTGGCCATCGATTTCGATCCGCAGGCATCTCTGACAATGTTCCTGAGCCATGAGAATTCAGTGGGCTTGGTTGAAAATACGGCTGCTCAGGCCATGCTCCAGAACGTGTCTCGTGAAGAATTACTTTCCGATTTTATAGTACCGTCTATTATCCCTGGTGTTGATGTAATCCCCGCTTCCATTGACGATGCATTCCTTGCTGAAGGCTGGAAGGGATTGTGTGAAGAACATCTGCCAGGGAAAAATATTCATGCGGTGCTTAAAGAGAACATTATCGACAAGCTCCAGCATGACTACGACTTTATTTTCCTTGATAGTGGTCCTCACCTTGATGCGTTCCTGAAAAACTGCATTGGGGCGGCAGACCTGATGTTGACCCCTCTTCCACCGGCTACGGTTGATTTTCATTCTTCCCTGAAGTTTGTGGCCAGCCTCCCTGCCCTCATAGATTCCATCGAAATGGATGGGCACACCTGCAATCTCATCGGTAATGTCGGCTTCATGTCCAAGATCCTGAACAAGTCTGATCACAAAATTTGCCATAGTCAGGCCAAAGAGGTTTTCGGTGCCGATATGCTAGACATGGTTCTGCCAAGACTGGATGGTTTCGAACGTTGTGGGGAGACTTTTGACACAGTTATTTCAGCAAATCCAGCAACCTATGATGGAAGTACAGAGGCACTAAAAAGCGCAAAATCAGCAGCGGAAGACTTTGCGAAGGCAGTCTTTGATCGCATCGAGTTCATTCGTACTAACGGAGGTATGTGATGTCGAATGAGAAAAGAAAAACCATCGGCAGACAGTTAAATACCCAGGCGTCAATGGTGGAAATGACGGACACCGGTAGAAGCCAGGTATTTACCTTAAAAACCGGCAGGAAGGTAACGTTCAGGTTTGTTCGGGTGCCTGCATCTGAAGTTGAAAGTAAGACCTTCGTAAACCAGGAAAACAATGGAAGAGATCAACTTGCACTGACCAGGGAGTCTCTGAAATCCATTATCCAGACGATTAAGTTTCAGCAGTTCTTTCCCTGTATTGGTATTAAGCAAAGTGAAAGGATTGAGATACTGGATGGTTCAAGACGGCGAGCCTCAGCAATTTTTGTCCGTACAGGCCTTGATGTAATGGTGACCGAAGAACATTGATCAGCTGATGAAGCTCGCCAACTGGCTAAAGATATCCAGACAGCTAAAGAACATAATCTTCGGGAGATTGGTCTGAGATTGATCGCTCTTAAAGAGTCCGGATTTAATCAAAAGGAAATTGCTGAACTGGAGGGATTATCTCAGGCTAAAGTTACCAGGGCGCTGCAGGCGGCGGCCGTACCGCAAGACTTAATTTCTCTGTTCCCGGTTCAGTCGGAGCTATCGTTTAGTGACTATAAACTTCTTTTGGAAGTTAATGAAAAACTCAGTGAAAAGGGATTAACGCCTGAAGAACTCATTCAGTCTGTATCAGCTCAGCTCGATGCAATTTTGAGTGATGGCGAGCGACCAGAAGACGAACAGAAAGCCAGTATACTGAAGCTGATTTCTCAGGCATCTCAGGCATTGATAGATCCATCTCCCAAGGAAAAGTCAGTGGTTTCCCCACTCTGGTCTTTTGAAGAAAAGGACAAGTTCGCGCGTAAGCGTGTGAAAGGGCGCACGCTGACTTATGAGTTTAGCCGTATGTCAAAAGTGATTCAGGATGAACTGGACAAGGCTATCAACGAGGTCCTTGACAGAAATTTGAGTCAATAATTTCGCCATGGCGATTTCACATCTAACTTATTGTAATTAGGCAGTTTAGGTTGAGAATTTCACGGTGAAATCGCCATGGTTTCACGCCAGTTTCGCTGCAGGAATATCTGACCATCGTGTCGTATAAGCAGGAGAAAGCATCTCCCGTTTCATCTGCCATTCCGGGGCCATACCCCGCCCCGCAAACCATACTTTACCCAGCCCTGAGTTGTTGATCCCGTCCAGAACCCTCATCAGCTCAGCACTGTGAGGGCGTGGCGGGCGTTCGTCGAACAGCTGCAGCTGCGAAACGCCGGAGCCGGTGAAGTCATTCAGCATAACTCCGGCTTTGGCATACCGGTGCCCATCCCTCCAGATACGCTCCAGAGCCGTTGTAGCGGCTGCAATGATGTCCCTGGTGTCCTGAGTGGGTGTAAGAAGTTTTTCCGTAGCCACGTTGCCGTAGTAAGGCTCTTTAATGGCGAACGGAGACGTTTTGATGAAAACGGAAATATGCCGGCAATACTGGTGCTCTTTACGCAGTTTTTCAGAGGCCCGCTCTGCGTGCTGACAGATAGCCTGACGGAGTGACTCGTACTCCGTGATCTTCACGCCAAAACTGCGGCTGCAGACAATTTGCTGTTTCGTCGGAGGGGCTTCCTCAAGCGAAAGGCAGCTTTCCCCGTTCAGTTCCCGTACCGTTCGCTCAAGGACGACAGAAAAATTTTTGCGGATGAAGGCCGGGTTCGTCAGGGCCAGATCGAGCGCGGTCTTTATGCCCAGCACATTCAGCTTGCGTGCAATACGGTTACCCCCCCCCAGATTTCTTCAACCGGTTGCAGTGAAAGCAGTTTCCGCGTTCTCTGCGGATTTCCCCTGGTCAGAGCGAGTACGCCATGAAACTGTTTCCACTCTTTTGAGGCCCACTGGGCTGATTTTGCGAGGGTTTTCGTTGGTCCGGCGCCCACGCCAATGGTCAGGCGGGTACAGTCATACACGTGCTGACGCAGCTGCCGGCCGAAGTCCTCCAGGTCCATGCAGTGCTCCACGCCGGTCAGGTCGAGGAACATCTCGTCAATCGAATACTGTTCCACCCCCGGAGCCAGTTCCTCCAGGCAGCTCATCACGCGTGCCGACATGGATGCATAAAGTTCATAGTTGCTAGAGAACGCGTATATTTTTTCCGGGTATCTTTCGTTTTTTATCTGAAACCACGGAGTTCCCATTTTGATCCAGGGCTTCGCCTCGGCACTGCGAGCGATTACATTCCCGTCGTTGTTGCTCAGGACGACTATCGGCTTTCCTTTCAAATCCGGGCGGAAAACACGTTCACAGCTGGCATAGAAGCTGTTCACATCGGCCAGGGCAAACATCAGTACATCTCCCTCGGGCGGTGGATGATATGCGTGACGACGCCAAAGATATCCAGCTCGTCGGGATCAGGATAAATCGGCGACCAGGAGGCATTCATGGGCTGCAGCGTCAGTCGAGGCGTCAGCAGAAGCCGTTTAACCGTAAACTCCCCCTGTACGCTGGCGACAACGATATCGCCGTGCCGCGGCTTTTCAGCACTGTCCACAACCAGCAGATCGCCATTGTACAGACTGCCGTCGGCCATGCTGTCTCCGCTGGCACGCAGGTAGTACGTCGCGCTCGGATGCCGTATGCAGTAATCATGGAGATCCAGATCGGACTCGACATAGTCAGCAGCAGGGCTGGGAAAACCGCAGCTGGCCAGATCGGCAAACAATGGATGGGCCTGTGGCGGGAGTTCTTTCCCGGTGCTGAAAAGTTGTAGTTTCATCTTTCCTCCTGACACTCTAATTTTACTGGTTATACATACAGTGTTCGCCGGGAGACCGGTAGAGATCAAGGGGTGAAAGTCCCCGACCATTGAAGGACCAGCAATCCACAAGGTCCCCGAGTCATGCGTTGCATACCGCGAGGTATGGGGCGAAGCGTTGACAGGGGTGTTGACAGGCCAGCCATTGAGCCACGAAATGTATATTAAATTACCGGGTGCCGACGTTGTACTGTTAACGGAAGGCAACATCATAGGGTGCGATACTGCGAGTGCCACATGGACCCGGCGGGGTCTGAGACCCTGGCATGTCAATACGATCTCTACGCGGGAACCGGGAGATCTCCCCTCTGACCATCTGCCAGTGTCGGAGATGGCCCGCACCGGGAAGACGAGGAGTCATAGCCGGTGATGTACGGAGAGGAGAAGTCGGACTCGCTCATAGTAGCGGCGAAGCAGGCGAACAACCCGAAAGGAGCGGAGTCAGTGGAGCGAAGGAGCGGGGCCAAGGGGAACGCGGAACAGCCACACATGCGCCGGACACAGAGCCGGGAAAGCATGTCACAGAGGCTGTCACGCGTGCGGGAAGCTGCGAAGCAGCGGAAGAAAGAACGGTTTACCGCATTGTTCCACCTCCTGACAGCAGAGGCACTGGAGAACGCATTCCTCTCCCTGAGCAGGAAAGCGGCTGCCGGAGTTGATGGTGTCAGGTGGAAGGACTACGCCGAAAACCTGAAGGTCAACATAGCAGATCTGCACCGGAGGCTTCATCAGGGTAGTTACAGGGCTCAGCCCGGCAGGCGGCACTACATCCCGAAAGCGGATGGAAAACAGCGCCCGCTCGGCATCGCCTCACTGGAGGACAAAATCGTCCAGTATGCGCTGGTTAAGATCCTGAATGCAGTCTACGAAAATGACTTTATGGGGTTTTCATAGGGGTCGGTTCCGGCTGAGGGCGAAATGACACCCTAAGCTTTCGGTTCCTTGGGCCAAAGATATTCGCCAGTCAGTAGAATGTGCGCCCAGCCCAATGGGGATATGTGGGGAAGAAATTCAGGGGGAACATCCAACCCTTCGTTCCGCCGCTCCGTGACGGCATGACCAAGATGGACGGTATTCCAGTAAATGATCACCGCAGTCAATAAATTGAGCCCAGCGATTCGGTAGTGCTGCCCCTCTGTCGTGCGATCGCGAATTTCCCCCTGCCTCCCGATACGGAGCGCATTTTTGAGCGCATGGTGGGCCTCTCCCTTGTTAAGACCGATCTGAGCACGCCGCTGCATGTCCGTATCCAGGATCCACTCAATAATGAAAAGGGTCCGTTCAATACGACCAACTTCACGAAGCGCAACTGCAAGGTTGTTTTGTCGTGGGTAAGAAGCGAGCTTGCGCAGGAGTTGGCTGGGCCTGATTTTGCCAGCGGTCATCGTCGCGGCACAACGGAAAATATCAGGCCAGTTCGCAACGATAAGATCCTCCCGGGCTTTTCCACCTACCAACTTGCGTAACTCCCTGGGGGTCGTATCGGGATTAAATACGTACAACCGCTTCGATGGCAGATCCCTGATTCGCAGAACGAGATTGTAGCCGAGCAGGCTACTGGCTCCGAACAAATGGTCGGTGAATCCTGCTGTATCGGCATACTGTTCGCGAACATGGCGACCGACCTCGTTCATCAGTAGTCCATCGAGAATATACGGTGCCTCGCTCACGGTCGCCGGGATCGACTGACAAGCGAATGGCGCGAACTGGTCGCTTACGTGAGTATACGCTTTGAGGCCGGGAACAGAACCATATTTGGCATTGACCATGTTCATGGCTTCGCCATGCCGCGCTGTCGGGAAAAACTGACCATCGCTCGATGCTGACGTGCCCATCCCCCAGACGCGTGACATCGGCAGTTTACCCTGCGCGGCCACCACAATTGCCAATGCCTGGTTCATGGCTTCGCTTTCAACATGCCAGCGGGCAAGGCGTGAGAGCTGCCAGTAATCATGCGTGTTTGTAGCTTCCGCCATCTTACGCAGGCCCAGATTGAGCCCTTCAGCGAGCAGGACGTTGAGCAGACCGATCCGGTCGCGACATGGAGCCCCGGTTCTCAGATGGGTAAACGCATCTGTGAAACCAAGGGCTGCATCAACTTCAAGCAGCATGTCGGTAATCCGAACGGACGGCATTCGGCGATACAGATCCAGTATGAGTGCCTCGGCACCATCCGGCACGTCTGCTGTCAACCTGTCGATCCGCAACGTTCCATCTTCTATGCTACCGTGCGGAATAGTGCCGTTACGGGCAGCCCGGGCCAGCCGCTTAAGAGCGATCGTGAGTCGCGCCTTTCTGTCTGCCAGCCAATCCTGTGGGTTGGAAGGCACGGCCAGTTTTGCATTTTCCTGCGCCGCGATCATCGGCACCAGTACCTGCTTGAGGTCACCATAGCGGCGCGAATGAGCGAGCCAGACATCTCCGGAACGAAAAGCATCCCGGAGGTGAAAGAGTACCGCCACTTCCCAAAGACGGGTATCTCCTTTTTCCTGAGCTCGTAAATGACGGTTCCATTTGGAGCTGGGCCGCAGGAAACGCCTTTCTGGCGATGCAACACCTTTCATCTCTCCGATCGACAAAGCTGCTGCTACCAATGGTCCGGCGACCGGCGCGGCTTCGAGCTTCAGACAGCGCAACATGCGGGGCGCATAACGACGAAAGCGATGGTATCCCTGCCCGACATATGCAAGAGGCTCATCGGCTAGCGTGTTGCTGAGTTGAGTCCCTGTCGCTACCAGTTGAGCGAGCCGGTCCCATGCAACCGAACTGGCGACAGCCATCTCCAGCGGGGTTCCGTCACTGCGGGCCTCAAGCAACGAAGCTCCCAGCGCGGTGAAGGTGCGGATCGTATCCGTGAGTGTGGCTTTAGAGCCGGAAATTGTTTCGTCATGCTGGCGCTTCGCTTCCCGCCAGGTTTTTCCTACGATCCTGTCATGGGTTTCGACTATGGCATCAGCAATCGCCGCTTCCCACTCCACAACACAGACGGCAAGGATCGCCCAGCGGCGGTCCGAAGTGATGTCACGCAAACCGTCGGTGAAGTAGCGTTCACCCTGCCGACGCAGCCGGGCAATGCGATGGGCAGGTATGCTGGCCAAAGCACTATGATTGATATTCAGGGTACGCAGAAATTCGAGCCTGTCGAGCAAACGGTTAGCAGCAGCCGAGTTGTTACCAACCTCGAAGTTGCGAAGCCAGATGAAACGACTGATATTGCCGGCGAGCATTTCACTCAGAAGTTTGTCCAGGTGATCGCGAACATCCGCTGTTAAATTTTCCGCAATCCGCGTTTCAATCCGCCGCTCAGCGGCGACCAGAGCATCCGCGCACAAGCGCTCGATTGTCGATACTGCGGGCAGAATGGTGGAAGTTTCCCGACACCGCACAATAAAACGATGAGCAAGATCCTCGTTTGATCTGGCATCTTCGGCCTGGCCGAAAGTCCACTCCCGCAGATCACGGGCACCACGGCCCGTGAAGGTCTTGTAGCCGTAAATTTCGCGCAGCGTGTCCATGTGCTGCTGACGGGTTTGGCGCCGTGTGGCATAAGTGAGAAGCGCATCAGCCGGAACTCCAAGCTGAGCACCGACGAAGGAAAGGACTTCACGCGGGATCATCTCACCAGGAGCCAGTGCACGGCCCGGATATCGTAAGGCACAAAGTTGCAGGGCAAAGCCAATCCTGTTTTCCGGTCTGCGGCGCTGCCTAATGTTTTCCAGGTCATCATCGCCCAGAGTGTAGAACTTCAGTAGCGACAGTTCGTCCGTGGGCAGATCGAACAGCGCTGCTCACTGCCGTTCGGTGAAAATATGGCGTCGTGACATACAAATTCGTCCCTTTTGAAGTATAGTCTGTTTTGGACAACAGCCAGCCCATATAAATCAGGGCGTTCCGATACAAAAATCCAGGAGGGTTCAATTGGGACATCGTGCCGCCATTTACTGCCGGGTTTCAACAGCGGATCAGTCTTGTGAACGCCAGGAATTTGATCTGCGAGCCTTCGCCGGCCGTGCCGGCTACGACGTGGTGGGAATATTTAAGGAAACAGGTTCAGGAACTAAACTCGACCGGGCCGAGCGAAAGAAAGTCCTGGCGCTTGCCCAGTCCAGACAAATTGATGCAATCCTGGTCACTGAGCTTTCCCGGTGGGGGCGCTCGACGCTCGATCTGCTCAATACGCTACGTGAACTGGAGAACTGGAAGGTTTCCGTGATAGCCATGAATGGAATGGCGTTCGATCTTTCGTCGCCGTATGGACGAATGCTGGCGACGTTTCTTTCCGGCATTGCGGAGTTTGAGCGGGATCTCATCAGCGAGCGGGTCAAGTCAGGCCTTGCTGTTGCGAAGGCACGTGGTAAGAGGCTTGGTCGTCAGGCCGGAGTGCGACCAAAATCAGACCGACTTTTGCCTAAGGTGGTTGCGATGAGGGCCGAGGGACGCAGCTATCGCTGGATCGCACGCGAGCTCGGTATCAGCAAGAATACCGTCGCTGACATCGTGCAACGACACAGAGCTAACGCTTAGGGTGTCATTTCGCCCTCAGCCGGAACCGACCCCGGCCATAACCGGGTGAACCCGTCGGTCCGCGGAATGGCCGCCGCGTAAAAGATCTCACAGCATCCGGCAAGCAATAAATATATCCAGCCCAAAACTTCTGGCCTCAGTGTTAACGAAATGCGCCATTTTGACCTGTGGTATGTCTTTTCTGACAGCCATTCGTCACCGGCATGGACGGATAATTATCCATCAGCTGCTGTTCAGGCTTTTCAGGATAATGCGGCTCAGAGCAGCATCTGTCTGCAAACGGTGTCCTGTGTAATCATTTTCCATCACTACCCGTGTCAGTTTACGTTGCCAGCTCTTACTGACAGATACTATTTACTGACACGCGGCGGATAGTAAATTTCAGCCATGTTCTGGAAACAGACTGAGCAAATTTCTCAGAATGGAAACGCACCCTAGCCCCGCCAAGGCTTCGCTTTACGATAATTTACCTGAAGGCGGCCATTTACCTGACGGTGCATGATAAAATGTAACCACAGACCGACCGAATTTAACTTATTAATTTAATTATCTAAATTTCTTACATCAGTCAATCAGGCTGTGCATTGCATTTTTGGAGTGCACAGTCTCTGGGTTGCCTGATTCACAATTCGTAAGTCAACATCTCAGGGGGAGATTAAGTGACAGAAAACCCAATCGGATTAACCAGAAAAGTTATCAAGCCCGTTTCTAATTTTTTCAGTTCACCTGTAGCGGGCGGTATTGTGCTTATTATTGCTTCGGCAGCCGCTATCATCGTGGCCAATTCGCCCCTCAGGGAAGGTTATGAAACACTCCTGAAATACAAAACAGCAGGCCTGTCCGTTGAGCACTGGATAAACGATGCCCTGATGGCCGTATTCTTTATGATGGTCGGGCTGGAAATCAAGCGTGAGCTTGTCACCGGCCAGTTAGCCACCTGGAGCCAGCGTGCGTTGCCGGGCTTTGCCGCACTGGGTGGTCTGGCCGTACCTGCCCTGATTTACGTGGGGTTTAATGCCGGTCATGACGAAACCCTTTCCGGCTGGGCCATCCCGGCGGCCACGGATATTGCTTTTGCGCTCGGTGTACTCGCCTTACTGGGCAGTCGTGTGCCAGTCTCGCTAAAAATTTTCCTGTCGGCGCTGGCTATTCTGGATGACATGGGGGCGGTGGCTATCATCGCGCTCTTCTATACCAGCAACATTTCGCTTCTGATGCTGGGTGGTGCAGCGGCAATGGTTGCTCTGCTGTTTAGCCTGAACCGTGCCGGCGTGACGCGCCTGCTGCCCTATCTGCTGACGGGGGGAGTACTGTGGTTTTTCATGCTTCAGTCAGGCGTGCATGCCACCGTCGCGGGTATCCTGCTGGCGTTCTTTATCCCGCTGCGAACCAGGAATGCGGCTGATGAAGTGCCTCTGGACAGGCTTGAGCATGCCATCAACCCCTGGGTCACGTTTATGATACTGCCGCTGTTTGGCTTCGCCAATGCGGGCGTCGCGTTGTCGGGCATGACGATGAATGACCTGTTGTCGCCGGTTCCGGTAGGCGTGGCGCTGGGCCTGTTTTTGGGTAAACAGGCAGGTATCTTTGGCCTGTCGCTACTGGCCGTCAGCCTGGGCCTGGCGAAACGACCAGAGAAAAGTACCTGGTTACAGGTTTATGGTGTCTCGGTACTGTGTGGGATTGGTTTTACCATGAGCCTGTTTATCGGCAATCTGGCCTTTACAGGCAGCCCTCTGCTCGTTGATGAGGTCAAGGTGGGGGTTCTGGCAGGGTCCATACTGGCCGCTCTGGCCGGTATTTTGATACTGCGCTTTGCGCCTTCTAAGCAAGTCAGGTAACGTATTATCTACAGGAAAATCCCCGTGATAACGGGGGTTTTTTCACACTGTCAGTGTATATTCTGAAGAGAAAATTGAAATTATTTAATTTTATTATAAATAATTACCTTTCTATCTTTCACATTTTACAGGCGGAGCCCTGTTCAGATAAGTCAGGATGAACGCTGGCATATCAGTTAAAATATTATGTTATTCAAATAAATAGTCGGCTAACGTGGTTTTTTACACGACTGGCCCTCTAACCCCGCTACTGAATACTGACCGCCAAAAGGCGGTTTTTTTGTTCAAAGAAACTGATCTCAGTATCGCGCCCGGGGCAGCTGGCCAACGTCGCCGGCATCGCGCCGGCAAAAATCGAAAAACAGAAATATCAGCAAGATAGCTTAAACAGGTGTCGGGAAATTTCGTTGAGATATTTTGAAGGAATCACAGTGTAAGCAGGCGCTTTTTCAGGGAGGCGCGTTCTTGCGGGTTGCGTCCCTTGTGATTGGCGATGCGATCCGCCGTGGCGGCCTGGCGCTTGACGGGCCAGTAGGAGCGGCCATCCTTGCCCATCGACCAGACGCTGCTGGCCTGGTTTTCCAGCAGGGGCAGATGGGCGCTCAGGGCTTCGGGCGACGCGCTGGTCAGCGCCGTGCGCTCACGGGTGCGCCAGCGCTGATGCCAGAGCTTCTTGTCCTCGCGCTCGCTGCCGCAGGTCGTGTGCCCGACGATGGGTGTTTTGCGGCGGCTGCGGCTCATAACGTAGTGGTCTCCAAGAACATTCAGGACTGATCCCAGGCGTCGATGGTCAAGACCTGATCGGCAGGACAGGCGGCTACGCGGTCGGGAACTGGATGGTGTTCAGTCTCATGCCGACCCCATTCGATTGATCGCGTCGCTTGCGGCACGCTGCGACGCAAGGAGGTTTGCGACCTGGTTTAGCAGCCGTGTCCGCTGCATGTCTGTTACCTATCTCCCCGACCGCTCATTGGACCAACTCCAGAGATTGGGCTCTATCGCTCAGCCAATACGAAACCGGCATTGGCTGATGCCACAACCGAGACTAACACAAATGGCTCGGTACCTGTATTTCGCGCCCCGTGCACTTGGCCCGGTCTTGCCACGGCTATCTCACCTTCCCTGAGGGCACGAACAATCCCATTGCCCTGAAAGTAATCAGCCATTCCCGACAAAACAGTCCACGTGTCTTGGCCGTGAGGATGAATGTGAGCCGCAATTTCCTGCCCGGGATGGACATGCCAAACCACGATAATTGAGTCTCGGGTTTCAAGCACAACGGAACGAATAGGCTCGCCTTCGGACGGCTGAACATACTCGGCTACAGAAAATATTCTCGATTCAACAGTCATCGGAGATCCCTCTTTCACAGTTGTCGTTACGGTCTTCATCGTCGGCATCCTGACGCACGGCGGGCAATTGCTGGAGCAACGCCGGCAGCCATTCCTGTACCGTCTCCCACACCACATCGAGGTTGATGTCGAAATAGCCGTGAGCCATGCGATTACGCATATTGCGCATGCTGCGCCACGGCACGTCGGCATGCGCCTGGGTGAACTCGACGTAGCCATCCATCACCTTTGTGGCCGCCTCGCCGATGACGATCAGGCTCATGATGACGGCCTGCTGGGTGCGCTTGTCGGCCAAGAAGTCGTCCTTGGCCATCCCTTCCACGAAGCTGCGCGCATCGGTTGCGGCCTGCTGAATGTGGTCGAGGTAATCGGGCAGGCGGTTCTCGCTCATATCGGTTGCGCCTCCGCGAGCACCTTGGCCCGGAACTTCGGCGGCAGGTCGCCGGGAGTCAGCAGATCGACGTCAACGCCGAGCAGCGATTTCAGTTCTTCTTCCAAATCGCCCAAGTCCAACAACGTGGCACCGGGCAGCGCATCGACCAACAGGTCGAGGTCGCTGCCATCCCGGTCGGTGCCATGCAGCACCGAGCCGAAGACGCGCGGGTTCGCGGCGCGAAAGCGGCCTACCGCTTCACGCACTGCGCTTCGCTTCATGTCAAGCACAACAGACGGTCGCATGCGCATCCTTTCTTATCGAAACTCGTTGAGATGATATGCAATCAAGAATAGAATTTCAAGAAGAAGGAAACCGCATGCCCCGCCGTTCGATCCTCTCCGCCGCCGAGCGCGAAAGCCTGCTGGCGTTGCCGGACACCAAGGATGAGTTGATCCGTCACTACACGTTCAGCGAAAGCGACCTCTCCATCATCCGGCAGCGGCGCGGCCCGGCCAATCGGCTGGGCTTCGCGGTGCAGCTCTGCTACCTGCGCTTTCCCGGCGTCATCCTTGGCGCTGATGAGCCACCGTTCCCGCCATTGCTGAGACTGGTCGCCAACCAGCTCAAGGTCGGCATCGAAAGCTGGGACGAGTACGGGCAGCGTGAGCAGACCCGACGCGAGCACCTGGTCGAGCTGCAAACGGTGTTCGGCTTCCAGCCGTTCACGATTGGCCACTACCGGCAGGCTGTCCAGTTGCTGACCGAGCTGGCCATGCAAACCGACAAGGGCATCGTGCTGGCCAGAGCCTTGATCGAGCACCTGCGGCGGCAGTCGGTCATTGTGCCCGCCCTCAACGCCGTCGAGCGGGCGAGCGCCGAAGCGATTACCCGCGCCAACCGGCGTCTCTACGACGCCTTGGCTGAGCCGCTGACGGACGTGCATCGCCGTCGCCTCGACGATCTGCTCAAGCGCCGCGACAACGGCAAGACGACGTGGCTGGCCTGGCTGCGGCAATCCCCGGTCAAACCGAACTCGCGGCACATGCTGGAACACATCGAACGCCTCAAGGCGTGGCAGGCGCTCGACCTGCCCTCCGGCATCGAGCGGCTGGTTCACCAGAACCGGCTGCTCAAGATCGCCCGCGAGGGCGGCCAGATGACGCCCGCCGACCTGGCGAAGTTCGAGCCGCAGCGGCGTTACGCGACCCTGGTGGCGCTCGCCATCGAGGGCATGGCCACCGTCACCGACGAAATCATCGACCTGCATGACCGCATCCTGGGCAAGCTGTTCAATGCCGCCAAGAACAAGCATCAGCAGCAGTTCCAGGCATCCGGCAAGGCGATCAATGCCAAGGTGCGGCTGTTCGGGCGCATCGGCCAGGCGCTGATCGAGGCCAAGCAAGCGGGCCGCGATCCGTTCGCCGCCATCGAGGCCGTCATGTCCTGGGATGCTTTCGCCGAGAGCGTCACCGAAGCGCAGCGGCTCGCGCAACCCGAGGACTTCGATTTCCTGCACCGCATCGGCGAGAGCTACGCCACGCTGCGCCGCTACGCGCCGGAATTTCTCGACGTGCTCAAGTTGCGGGCCGCGCCCGCCGCCAAGGACGTACTCGACGCCATCGAGGTGCTGCGCAGCATGAACAGCGACAACGCCCGCAAGGTGCCCACCGACGCGCCGACCGAGTTCATCAAGCCGCGCTGGCAGAAGCTGGTGATGACCGACACCGGCATCGACCGGCGCTACTACGAACTGTGCGCGCTGTCGGAGCTGAAGAACGCGCTGCGCTCCGGCGACATCTGGGTGCAAGGCTCGCGCCAGTTCAAGGACTTCGAGGACTACCTGGTGCCGCCCGCGAAATTCGCCAGCCTCAAGCAGGCCAGCGAATTGCCGCTGGCCGTGGCCACCGATTGCGACCAGTACCTGCATGACCGGCTGACGCTGCTGGAAACGCAGCTCGCCACCGTCAACCGCATGGCGCTGGCCAACGAGCTGCCGGACGCCATCATCACGGAGTCGGGCCTGAAGATCACGCCGCTCGATGCGGCGGTGCCCGATACCGCACAGGCCCTGATCGACCAGACGGCGATGATCCTACCGCACGTCAAGATCACCGAATTGCTGCTGGAGGTAGACGAATGGACGGGCTTCACCCGGCACTTCGCCCACCTGAAGTCAGGCGACCTGGCCAAGGACAAAAACCTGTTGCTGACCACGATCCTCGCCGACGCGATCAACCTGGGCCTGACCAAGATGGCGGAATCGTGCCCCGGCACGACCTACGCCAAGCTGGCCTGGCTGCAAGCCTGGCACATCCGCGACGAAACCTACGGGGCGGCACTGGCCGAGCTGGTCAACGCGCAGTTCCGACATCCCTTCGCCGAGCATTGGGGCGACGGCACCACGTCATCGTCGGACGGCCAGAACTTCCGCACCGGCAGCAAGGCCGAGAGCACCGGCCACATCAATCCGAAATACGGCAGCAGCCCAGGGCGGACGTTCTACACCCATATCTCCGACCAGTACGCGCCGTTCCACACCAAGGTCGTGAACGTCGGCGTGCGCGACTCGACCTACGTGCTCGACGGCCTGCTGTATCACGAATCCGACCTGCGGATCGAGGAGCACTACACCGACACGGCAGGGTTCACGGACCACGTCTTCGCGTTGATGCACCTGC
>ENA-UERQ01001018-UERQ01001018.1-human-gut-metagenome-genome-assembly--contig:-NODE-1018-length-16171-cov-4.041755_pt1 | contig 16171 bp, 10 predicted proteins | sample MGYA00242986_ERZ507987 | MGnify/ENA primary metagenome ERZ507987 (study PRJEB26167, sample SAMN06115429) | human gut metagenome | host: Homo sapiens | place: China:Chongqing | collected 2015-04-15...
ATCGACAGCACCAGGAGCCGGAAGCTGCCCTGCGCGTACTTCCGCCAGGTTGCCCCAACCTCTCTTTTCCTGACTCAGACCATAAAAATACCGGAACAGCAGTCTCCCCGCCATCCCGGTATTTCTCAATTCCTATAAAATTTCCCCAAGGAACCTACTCCCCGAGGTCCACCATCACATCAGAAACCTCAACCTTCTGATCGATCAGTCCACTCTCAAGCATCCAGTCGATGTTCTCCTGCCAGCACTCCTCCGTCTGTGTCAGGAACGGAACATCCTCCGTCTCCATAAGCGGCAGCAGAGTCTCACAGGATTTCTCCTCAACGCTCTGTGTCAGCGGGAAATTCTCCTCATTCTGGTTGTTCATGAGGATCGCGAGGCAGCCGTCCGGATCCTTCTTAAAGTCCTCAAAGCCCTTTGCAGATGCACGTAAAAAGCCCTTTAAGACCTCCGGCTCACTCTCGATCATCTCATTATTTGCGAGGAACACTTCCTCATAATAATTCGGAATGCCATATCCGTTTGCCATGAAATAATTGACGTCAAAGCCCTCTTCCTCCAGCTGCGGAACCTCATGGTTCACAAGACAGCCGATGGTGGCATCCACATTGCCGGTAGTCATAGAGCTCATCAGGTCAAATCCAACGTCGATCAGATTTACATCTGACGCGTCCGCGCCCACATACTCCATCATGGTCTTTACAATAGACTCACTGAGAGCTGTTCCGCCGTATCCAACTGTCTTTCCGACAAGATCGGACGGGCTTGTAATATTCTTATCCTTTAAAGAAAGTACAATGCTCAACGGAGACTGCACGATCGCACCGATGGACTTGATCTTCGTTCCCTGATTTGCAACCGCCTGGATCACATCCTGCTGATAATACATTCCGATCTCCGCCTTGCCGGCAGCGACAAGAGCCAGAGCATCATTCGCGTTTGCCGGGAAGCGGACCTTCACATCAAGTCCCTCTTCCGCATAATATCCGCGCTCGATGGCGGTATAAATAAAGGTATGGATCGCGTTCGGATACCAGTCCAATACCACGTTGACCTCACGGAGATCCTTTTTCTCATCAGAAGCAGCCACTGTCTCTGCCGCACTGCTGTTTTCCGCCGAAGCGGCTGCCGCTGCCGTCGTCTCCGCTGTCTTTGTCTCACTCTTACCGCATCCTGCAAGTACTGTCATACTGAAAGCCGCAGCCATCACCGCTGCAGCGATTCTCATTCCTTTTTTCATGTCATTTCCTTTCGTTATCAAAATAATTTATCCTGTTCTTTCACTGGTCAGCCAGAATTTCATGTTGTGTTTTCTACTCATTTCTCCAGTGAATGATCCGTTTTTCAAGCAGTGTGACCACCCAGACAGCCGCCATCGCTGCCACCGATAACAATAAGATCGGTGCGAACACTCCGGCTCCATCAAGCTGTGTCATCATCCTCCTGCTAAAGTATCCAAGTCCGCTTTGAGCTCCCAGCCATTCACCGATGGCCGCTCCGATGATCGATAACGGAACCGCCATCTTGATCGCTGAGAAAAAGCAGGGCAGGACAGCCGGAACCTTTAACTTCATAAAAATCTGGCGTTTATCCGCGCCAAAGGTAAACAAAAGCTCTTCCATCTCCGTCTTCACCGACTTAAATCCGTCGAATACCGTGATCGTGATCGGGAAAAATGTGATCAGCACCGTCACAAGCACCTTGCTCCAGATCGTATATCCGAACCAGAGTACAAAAAGCGGTGCCAGAGCTGTCGTCGGGATCGTCTGGGACGCGATGATAAGCGGATAAAGTGCCTTTTCCGCTGTCTCGCTGGCATCCATCAGAACGGCCAGACCAAGGCCAAGAATAATGGAGATCAGAAGTCCGATCCCCACCACCGACATGGTTGCCGGAAGGTGTGCCTTAAATAACGGACCTCTAAGCTCCCAGAGCCGTACCACCACCTGGGTCGGTGACGGCAGGATATACGCCGCGTCGATTCCCATAGCCGCCGCCTGCCAGAAGATCAGCAGAGCTGCCACCAGAATCGCCGCCGGAAGGTTTGTACTCAGAACATTATGGGTCTGTCCGCGCGAAGCCCCGGAAGGAAGCCGCGCATGATCCTTCTTCATCTTCTTACTCATGACGTCTCCTTCCTCAGCATACCGATCAGCTCCTCCTTCAGGGACAGGATCTCCGGTTTCCGAAGCTCGTCCCTGGATCTCGGATATTCTGCCGGAACATCAATGGACCGCAGATGGGTGATCGGTGATTCCTCTACAACCAGGATCCGGCTGGACAAAAAGACCGCTTCCTCCACATCGTGCGTGATAAAAAGGACTGTCTTTTTCTCCCTCTCCCACTGCTCTAAAAGCCATTCCCGCATGGAGATCCTCGTCAGATAATCGAGGGCTGAAAATGGCTCATCGAGGAGCAGAAGGTCGGAACCCGTGAGCACCGTTCTCGCAAACGCCGCTCTCTGGCGCATGCCGCCGGAAAGCTCCTTCGGCGTCTTGTCACCCCAGTCCTTAAGACCAACCGATTCCAGCGCCGCGTCCGCTTTCTCTCTCATCTCCGTTTTCGAATATCCGCCCCGGATCTCCATCGGCAGCAGGAGATTCTCCCTCACGGTCCGCCATGGAAATAAAAGATCCTGCTGCGGCATGTATCCACAGTAGTTTCTCTTCCTCTCAATGGACTCTCCGTCCACCAGGATCTCGCCGGAAGCCGGCAGAAGAAGCTTGTTCACAAGCCGGAAGATCGTACTCTTACCACAGCCGGAAGCGCCGATGACGGACACGAATTCCCCGTCCTGTACATCGAAGGAAAGGTGGTCAATGATGGAGAAATCTTCCACATCATATTGAAAGCTTACATTGTCAAATTTCAGCATCCTACTGCCTCATTTCCCATGCCATATCCCAGAATGCCGCCTCGTAGCGGGAGCATGCTGTAAAGATGTCCACGAGATGCTGTTTCCGCATTTCGGAATAGTCCTCCGTCAGGCGGTTCATCAGGTCTGCCAGCACCTCATTGTCCTCGTGGTAGGAATCGGACGCATATCCGCTGACCCATTCCCCATAGAACTCATGCTTATCTGCGGCCGGATACTCCGCAAGGATCTTCTTCGCGATAAACTCATAGCTCAACGCGCAGGAAAGGATCGCCGCCATGACCTCCGCCTCTCCTTCCTCGTAAGCGACACGAAGCATATAAGAGGTATAGGACAGATTATCAAGAGCGACCGGTGTCTGCTCCGCCTCCTCCTTCGCGATTCCAAGTCTCGTCATGTACGCGCGGTGGATATCCATCTCACCGTCCAGGATCGAATGGGTATAACCCGCGAACAGGCGCATTGCGTCGAGGTTTTTCGCCTTCGCCGTGCCGATGGAAAATACCTTTGTATAGTCAAGAAGATACAGATAATCCTGTATCATATAATATTTAAATTTTTCATGATCCAGACTGCCGTCCGCGATTCCCTTTACAAAAGGCGTCTCGTTATAGCCGTCCCAGATCTCCTTTGTTGCCTCTAAAAGGCGTTCTGTCATCGTCATACGTGTTCCTCCGCAAATCCTTTTCCGCGAAAATCAAATCCGTGATCCATCGGTCCGGATCCATGTCCGAGGTCCAGCATGGCTGCCAGCGCTCCGGAGATGTAAGCCTTTGCGCGTTCCACCGCCGTATCGAGGTCATAACCCTTCGCCAGATTGGAGGCGATGGCGCTCGATAAGGTGCATCCGGTTCCGTGGGTGTTCGGGTTGTCGATCCGCTTACCGTTGAACCAGCGGTAGCTGCCATCGCGGTATAACAGGTCGTTGGCATCATTCAACTGATGACCACCCTTACAGAGGACCGCGCAGTGATAGGTCTCACTGATCTGTTTTGCCGCCGCAATCATGTCCTCGGCGGACTTTACTTCCATCCCCGATAAAACCTCTGTCTCCGGGATATTCGGGGTCAGGACCGCCGCCATCGGAAACAGGTATTCTTTTAATGTGCCGATGGCATCGTCGCTGATCAGCTTTGATCCGCTTGTCGCCACCATGACCGGGTCCACAACGATATTTTCTGCTTTGTGTTCATGAAGCTTCTTTGCGATGGACTTGATCAGTCCCGCAGAAGAAACCATTCCGATCTTTACCGCGTCCGGACGGATGTCCGTAAATACGCTGTCGATCTCCTGTTCCAGGAATTCCGGTGTTACCTCGAAAATTCCCTGGACGCCGGTCGTGTTCTGGGCCGTCAGTGCTGTGATCGCGCTCATTCCGTATACTCCGTTTGCGATCATCGTCTTTAAATCGGCCTGGATGCCGGCGCCTCCGCTGGAATCGCTTCCAGCGATCGTTAATGCTGTCTTCATAAATAACTCCTTTCAGGCATTCATCTCTGCAGCGGTTCTGCTGTTTCAAGAGCCGGACCTCTGCCATTAACTTTTTCTTAGGCGACGCAAGGTGGTGCCCCCAATGTGCCGCCGCGGAACACATCGGTTCCGCCGGATCCCGTGTAAAATCTTTCCATGGATCCCGTTTGATCTATTCCAAAATCAGGTCTGAACAGAGGTCGTGTTGCCTCTTTTCCGGTTTTATCTCCGAAAATATTCTGATCAACCTTTTCTTCTGTTCCCTGAATTTTTGGCTCATTTTTTCTGCCCAGTACAAGGCAGACGTCACGGACGCCATATTCCTTTCCGGTCATTCCTGTCGTGATACAGAACAGGATTTTGCCGATACTTCACATTCCGAATCGGCAAGATCCGCGACCACAACGGCATCATACGGAATTTTCAGCTCTGAAAATTCCTACCCGCGAAAAGCAGCGGTTTTCCCCCTACAGAATCTCCCTCACAGCTTCCTTCAATTCTTTCGCTGCCTTCTCGATATCCTCTGCCGCAAAGATCGCGCTCACGACTGCGACGCCGTCCACTCCGGTTCCCTTTAACGGCTCGAGGCGGTCCTTATTGATCCCGCCGATCGCAACTACCGGAATATCCACCGCATGGCAGATCTCTGAAAGTGCCGCCGGTGTCACTGCCGTCGCGTCCTTCTTTGTCCCGGTCGGATACATGGCGCCGACACCGAGGTAATCTGCCCCATGCTTTTTTGCGAGAAGCGCCTGCTCCACCGTCTTGCAGGAAACGCCGATGATCTTATCCGGCCCCAGCTTTTCTCTCACTTTTCCTGCTTCCATATCGCTCTGTCCCACATGGACGCCGTCTGCATCCACCGCCAGGGCAATGTCCACGTTGTCATTGATCACAAACGGGACATGATACTTCCCGCAGAGCTTTTTGATCTTTTTTGCCGCTTCGAGGAAAGTCTCCTCGTCCAGCTCTTTTTCTCTCAGCTGTACAAAGGTCGCTCCGCCTTTTAATGCCTGTTCCACCTGGCTCTCCAGGGTTGCTCCGTTTAACCACGCGCGGTCTGTCACCGCGTAAAGCAGCATATCTTCCGGTCTGCAGTTCATATCTTACCTCCTAAAAAATCGAAATACGCACCAGACGTATTTTTCAAGCCATTCTGCCTTTCAATTTACCTGCCGACCTGTCATCAGCAGATTCTTTCGAATGCATATCATAAAAAGGATGCGCCCCGCGCGGTCACTTGCGACGATCTGCATCTTCGCACGAGTGTGCATCTTTAGCACATAAAAAAGAGACGGCACTCAACTCGTTCCAGGGTTAAGTACCGTCTTTCTGTTTTTAACTGCTGTCCGCCACACCGGTCCAAATCATCGGTCTGTTTCTTACACGTTTTTCACATTCTTGAGAATATCACAGAAATCAAATGTAGCGAAGTAGTCCTTCGGAGTCTCCGCCCGGCGGATCATCTGGACACTGCCGTCTTCCTTGAGAAGAAGCTCCGCGCTCTTTAATTTACCGTTATAGTTGTAACCCATCGCGAATCCGTGTGCGCCTGCATCGTGGATAAAGAGCAGGTCGCCCTTATCGATCTTCGGAAGCATACGGTCGATTGCAAACTTATCGTTGTTCTCGCAGAGGGAGCCTGTCACATCGTACTTGTGGTCGCAGGGCTCGTTCTCTTTTCCCATAACCGTGATATGGTGATAAGCGCCGTACATAGCCGGGCGCATCAGGTTTACTGCGCATGCATCAACGCCGATGTACTCCTTATAGGTATGCTTCTCATGGATCGCTCTTGTCACGAGAGCGCCGTACGGAGCCAGCATGAAACGTCCAAGCTCAGTGAAGATCGCAACATCGCCCATTCCTGCCGGAACGAGAACTTCCTCGTAAACTTTTCTTACGCCCTCACCGATAACCTTGATATCGTTCGGCTCCTGGTCCGGTCTGTACGGGATTCCGATTCCGCCGGAGAGGTTGATGAACTTGATGTCAGCGCCAGTCTCTTTCTTTAACTTCACGGCAAGTTCAAAAAGAACCTTCGCGAGAAGCGGATAATACTCATTTGTCACAGTGTTGCTTGCAAGGAACGCATGGATACCGAAGTTCTTCGCGCCCTTTGCCTTTAAGATCTTGTAAGCCTCTGTGATCTGGGCCTCTGTCATGCCGTACTTCGCATCACCCGGGTTATCCATGATATCAGTTGTTACCTTGAATAATCCGCCCGGATTGAAACGGCAGCAGATCGTCTCCGGGATCGTTCCGATCGTCTTCTCCAGACACTCGATATGTGTGAAATCATCCAGGTTGATGATCGCACCGAGGTCGTAAGCCAGTTTGAACTCTTCCGGCGGGGTATCGTTGGAAGAGAACATGATGTCATGGCCGGAAAAACCGCATGCATCGGACATCAGAAGCTCTGTCTTTGAGGAACAGTCAGTTCCGCATCCAAGCTCCTGCAATGTTTTTAAGATGAACGGGTTCGGGGTTGCCTTTACTGCAAAATACTCTCTGAAGCCTTTATTCCAGGAAAATGCTTCCTTTAATTTCATCGCATTCTCACGGATTCCCTTTTCATCATAAAGATAGAAAGGAGTCGGATAGGTCTTTGCGATCTCTTCCAGCTGTTCCTTCGTTACAAACGGTTTCTTCTCCATGTACGTTCTCTCCTTATCAGTCAATATATTCCGCACCCTGAGGCGCTCGATCCTGTGCTGTATACACCACACAAATATACAGTGCACTACAGACAGCTGCGCCCGGTGCAAAGCCCGGCAGACCGGACTCTTTCTTTTAGTCGATATTTACTACACGCATGATATTGGTGGAAGCCGCCGGCTCATGTCTTCTCGCATAATCCACAACTCCCGCAGTCACGACCGCGATATCGCCTGTTTTTACAATACCATTCTCTTTTAAAATGTCAATACTGTTCTCAATTAGAGTGTCAGTGGATTCCGCTCTCTTTGCCTGGAACGGAGTTACACCCCAGTAGAGCATCATCTTTCGGACTGCAGAGATACTCGGGGACATTCCCACAAGTTTTGTTGACGGATGCCACTTGGAAAGCATTCTCGCCGTGTAGCCGCTGATGCTCGGCGCGATGATGACAGCCGCGTCAAGGGACTCTGCCGTTGCGACGGACGCATAGCTCACCGCATTGGAAATATTGTGGCGGTTATCGTCGGATACGGTTCTCTTCTCATAGAAGTCACCGTTCATGTGGGACTCGGTCTCCTCAACGATATGAGCCATCATCTTTAATGCCTCGACCGGGTACTTACCGTTTGCAGTCTCACCGGATAACATAACGACATCTGTTCCGTCATATACAGCGTTCGCAACATCGGAAACCTCCGCACGGGTCGGTCTCGGGTTGCGGATCATGGAATCGAGCATCTGAGTCGCTGTGATAACGACCTTACATGCCGCGCTGCACTTTTTGATCATCATCTTCTGGAGGTGCGGAAGCTTCTCCGGAGCGATCTCAACACCGAGGTCTCCGCGGGCTACCATGATTCCGTCGCTGGCCTCGATGATCTCGTCAAGGTTCTCAAGTCCCTCAGCGTTCTCGATCTTCGCGATGATTCCCATTGAGGAACCGCCCTCATCCAACATCTGGCGGATCTCACGGATCGCGTCTGCGGAACGGATAAAAGAAGCCGCGATATAGTCGAACCCAAGCTCGATACCGAAACGAATATCTTCCTTATCTTTATCTGTTAATGCCGGAAGCTTGATCTTTACATTCGGGACGTTGACGCCCTTTCTCTCTCCAAGCTCGCCGCCGTTCATGATCCTGCAGTAGATCTCGGTTCCCTCGACACGTTCAACATGGAGCTCGATCAGGCCGTCATCGATCAGGATCACGTTGCCCTCTGTTACGTCCTCATTTAAGCCATTGTAGTTGATGTGGACTCTCTTTGCGTCACCGACGATATCCTCTGTTGTAAGGATGATCTCCTCGCCTGCTGTCAGAGTTACTTTCTTTCCGTCTTTTAATACACCGGTACGGATCTCCGGGCCCTTTGTATCAAGAAGAGCCGCTACCGGTTTTCCAACCTCTTCCGCAACCTCGCGGAGCTGTTTGTAACGGGCTCTCTGCTCATCGTGCGTTCCATGGGAGAAGTTAAAACGGGCAACATCCATTCCGTTTAAGAGCAGCTGTTTCATGACCTCTCTGTCATCGCTGTTCGGTCCCATGGTACAGATAATTTTTGTTTTTTTCATGTTATGCCTCCTGATTGCTGTTTGCCTGTCTTGGATCCATCCCACCTTTTGTTACATGCCTGTGGGTATACAGGTGATCCTGACAGTATTCATAGTCGCCTTCGCACTTGGAGCAGTAGCGGAATACAAGATTCGGGTCATCCTCCTCAGTACGTCCGCATACAGCACAGCGGTGGCGTCCGATCTTCGCTGCTGTTTTCTGCGCCTCGCGCATCTGTGAGTGAAAAACCTGTTTTCTCCGGATCTCTTTCGGATTCAGACGGCTCCCCCTGGACATGAAGAGGTATACGATAAAATTAAGTAAAGACATAACGATCGCAATTCTCTGCGACATGCCGCCGAAAAGGAATCCATAGACGAAGTAAAGTCCATCAAAAAGGGCCAGATACTTCGCCTTGATCGGAAGTACAAAAAACAGGTAAAACTGCATTTCCGGGAATGTGGCCGCAAATGCAAAAAACAGGGAAAAGTTCAGATAATCTGTGGTGAGAATATAGACCTGCCCTGTAATGATGTAGATCAGCAGCGCCGCAAGGACATGACCGATCACACCCATAAAAAAGTACACGTTAAACCGGAAGGTTCCCCAAACCCGCTCCAGAGTCATTCCCAGATTGTAGTAAAGGTAGATCGCTATCAGGTTGAAGAAAAGACTGCCGGACGGCGGCCAGATCATAAATGTAACGACTCGCCAGATCTGTCCGTGAAGGATCGCCCTCGCATCCAACATTAGGTACTGGATGTAGAATGCCGGTGCCATCATCTGGACCAGTACGCCCACTGCATACAGGATCACGATATAATACATGAGATTCGGAATCGCGTACCGTCCGAATTTCCGCTCCATCTTGTTCATAAAATTCATTGAAGCTTTCCTTTCCTAATAGAAATATCTATTTCTCCTACGCCCCATATTATAATTCCCAACCGTTTCTTTTGTCAAACGCTTTATGATATCGTTACTGGAATGTCTATCCATCCCCGCAACGCTTTCTTCTAAAATCTTTACACATTCTTTACAGAATTTTAACCGTTTTTAACCTCAAGATGCCAATTCCGTCAATTGTATTTCCTTTTTTAATGTGTTATACTATGTGCGGAATTTTGACATAACAGTTCAGCTATGTGCCGATTCCGGCAGAAAATTGTATGGCTGAACGGTTCGGCATGTTGATGCCCGCATTCCGGCTGGCTGCCTGCTTTTTGCGGACGGCTCGTTTTTTTCTGTTGAAAAGGAGGTATGGGGAGAACTCCCCGCTCGTATGAATCAATGCTATCGTCTTGGAATCGATATCGGTTCCACTACAGTAAAAGTTGCCGTGATCGACGACAACAACAAAATTTTATTCGCGGATTATGAGCGGCATTACGCCAATATCCAGGAAACCCTGGCCTCGCTTCTGAAAAAGTGTAAGGGAGAACTCGGTGAACTCTCTTTACGGCCCAATATTACAGGTTCCGGCGGACTCACTCTGTCGGGTTACTTACATATTCCATTTGTCCAGGAGGTTGTAGCGGTTGCGACCGCACTTCAGGACTATGCTCCGCGGACGGATGTCGCCATCGAGCTTGGCGGCGAGGACGCGAAGATCATCTACTTTACAGGCGGAATCGACCAGCGTATGAACGGGATCTGCGCCGGCGGTACCGGTTCCTTTATCGACCAGATGGCTTCCTTATTACAGACGGATGCTGCCGGTCTGAATGAATATGCAAAGAATTATAAGGCGATCTACCCGATCGCTGCCCGCTGCGGCGTGTTCGCAAAGTCTGATATCCAGCCGCTAATCAACGACGGTGCGACCCGTGAGGATCTTGCAGCCTCTATTTTCCAGGCGGTTGTAAACCAGACCATCAGCGGTCTTGCCTGCGGAAAACCGATCCGCGGAAATGTAGCGTTCCTCGGCGGTCCGCTGCACTTTTTACCGGAGCTTCGAAACGCCTTTATCCGCACCTTAAATTTAACCGGTGATGCGATCATCGCCCCGGACCATTCCCATCTTTTCGCTGCCGTCGGCGCTGCCATGAATGCGAAGGATCACGCGGAGATCTTCTCTCTTGACAAGCTGATCGCAGATCTTTCCGGCGGCATTAAGATGAAATTTGAAGTAAAGAGAATGCAGCCTTTATTTAAGGATGAGGCAGATTATAAGGAATTCACCGACCGCCATGACCAGTACAAGGTCCGCCGCGGTGACCTCGCCACCTATGAGGGAAATGTATTCTTAGGGATCGATGCCGGTTCCACCACAACGAAGGTGGCACTCGTCGGCGAGGATGGTTCCCTGCTCTACAGCTTTTACAGCAGCAACAACGGAAGCCCGTTGGCGACCGCGATCTCTTCCATAAAGGAGATTAAGTCCCTGCTTCCGGACAGCGCGAAGATCGCCTACTCCTGCTCCACCGGCTACGGCGAGGCCCTCTTAAAGGCGGCCTTCATGCTGGATGAGGGCGAGGTCGAGACGATCTCCCACTACTACGCGGCGGCATTCTTCGATCCGTCCGTAGACTGCATCCTCGATATCGGTGGTCAGGATATGAAATGTATCCGCATCAAGGACGGCACCGTGGACAGTGTCCAGCTCAACGAGGCATGTTCCTCCGGCTGCGGTTCCTTCATCGAGACCTTCGCAAAATCCTTAAACTACAGCGTTCAGGATTTCGCGAAGGCGGCACTTTTTGCCCAGAACCCGGTGGATCTCGGAACGAGATGTACCGTATTCATGAACTCCAACGTAAAACAGGCGCAGAAAGAAGGCGCTTCTGTTGCGGATATCTCCGCCGGCCTCGCCTACTCTGTGATCAAGAACGCCCTGTTTAAGGTCATCAAGATCACTTCCGCCGGCGACCTCGGAAAGAACGTCGTTGTACAGGGCGGAACCTTCTACAATGACGCAGTCCTACGAAGCTTCGAGCGGATCTCCGGCTGCAATGCCGTCCGCCCGGATATCGCAGGTATCATGGGTGCCTTCGGTGCGGCACTGATCGCCCGTGAGCGTTACATGCACCGTCCCCATGAGACGACGATGCTCTCTCTGGACGATATGATCAATTTGACCTACACGACAACCATGAGCCGCTGCCGCGGATGCGTAAACCACTGTGTCCTGACGATCAACCGGTTCGAGGGTGGACGTCAGTATATTTCCGGAAACCGCTGTGAGCGCGGTCTCGGCGTGGAAAAGGCAAAACGTGACATCCCGAACCTCTTTACATGGAAGTATCACAGACTCTTCGACTATGAGCCGTTGACAGCCGACAAGGCGACCCACGGCGTTGTGGGAATCCCGCGGGTCCTCAACATGTACGAGAACTTCCCGTACTGGGCAACCTTCTTTAAGGAGCTCGGCTTCCGCGTGATGCTGTCCCCACAGTCCAGCCACCAGATCTACGAGCTGGGCATCGAGACGATCCCGAGTGAGTCTGAATGTTACCCGGCAAAGCTTGCCCACGGACACATTTCCTGGCTCATCAAACGCGATGTGCCGTTTATCTTCTATCCGTGTATTCCTTACGAGCGGAAAGAGGTTCCGGGAGCCGGAAACCACTACAACTGCCCGATGGTCACCTCCTACTCGGAGAACATCAAGAACAACATGGAGGAATTAAAGGAAAAGAACGTGAAGTTCTTAAATCCGTTCATGGCGTTCACAAGCGAGGCGGTCCTTTCAAAGCAGCTTCAGGAAGTCTTTAAGAAGGAATTCGATATTCCGGAATCCGAGACGAAGAAGGCTGCTAAAAAGGCCTGGGATGAACTCGCCCAGGCGAGAACCGATGTGGAGAAGAAAGGCGAGGAAGTCTTACAGTACTTAAAAGACACCGGAAAACACGGCATCGTCCTTGCGGGACGTCCGTACCACATCGATCCGGAGATCAACCACGGCATCGCCGATATGATCACCTCCTACGGTTTCGCTGTCCTCACGGAGGACTCCGTATCCCATTTAGGAAAGGTGGAGCGCCCGCTCGTCGTTACCGACCAGTGGATGTACCACTCCCGCCTCTATGCGGCGGCGGCCTTTGTAAAGACACAGGATAACCTGGATCTCGTCCAGTTAAACTCCTTCGGCTGCGGTCTCGACGCCGTGACCACCGATCAGGTCAGTGATATTCTCACCCGATCCGGGAAGATCTATACGGTCTTAAAGATCGATGAGGTCAACAACCTCGGAGCCGCAAGGATCCGTATCCGTTCTTTGATCTCCGCTCTCCGCGTCCGCGAGGAGCGCCGCTACACGAGAACCATCGTGTCCAGCGCCTACAACCGTGTGATGTTCACGAAGGACATGAAGAAAAACTACACGCTGCTCTGCCCGCAGATGTCCCCGATCCACTTCGAGCTCATCGAGCCGGCGATCCGCAGCTTCGGCTACAACCTCGTCGTTCTCCAGAACGATGACAAGACAGCCGTCGATACGGGATTAAAATATGTAAACAACGACGCCTGCTATCCGTCCCTGATCGTTATCGGACAGATCATGGATGCCCTGCTGTCCGGAAAGTATGATCTCGACCACACAGCTGTCCTCATGAGCCAGACCGGAGGCGGCTGTCGTGCGTCAAACTATATCGGATTTATCCGCCGTGCCCTTGAAAAGGCCGGAATGGCGCAGATCCCGGTCATCTCCATCAACGCAAATGGCATGGAGACAAACCCAGGATTCAAGTATACACCGGCTATGCTTGTGAAGGCTCTTCAGGCTGTTGTATACGGTGATGTATTTATGCGTGTTCTCTACGCTACAAGACCTTATGAGGCCGTTCCAGGCTCCGCAAATGCGCTCCACGAGAAATGGAAGAAGATCTGTATCAAAGCACTCTCCACAAAGAGCGCCGGAATGATGACCTTTGTGAAGAATATCCGCGGCATCATCCATGACTTCGATAACTTAGAGCGCGCGAATGTCCACAAGCCGAAGGTCGGCATCGTCGGAGAGATCCTCGTCAAATTCTCCCCGACCGCCAACAACCACATCGTGGAGCTCCTGGAGTCGGAAGGTGCGGAAGCTGTTATGCCGGATCTCATGGATTTCCTGCTTTACTGCTTCTACAACAGCAACTTCAAGGCAGATAATCTGGGAATGAAGCGCTCCACGGCGCATCTCTGCAACATGGCGATCTCCCTTCTGGAGTACATGAGAAAGGCCGCAAGAATTGCTCTTGAAAAGAGCACTCACTTCACTCCGCCGTCAAGGATCAAGGAGCTGGCAGTGATGGCAAACGGCTTTGTCTCCCTTGGAAACCAGACCGGTGAGGGCTGGTTCCTGACCGGTGAGATGCTGGAGCTCATCAAGAGCGGTGTCAACAACATCGTCTGCGTCCAGCCTTTCGGCTGCCTGCCGAACCATATCGTCGGAAAAGGTGTCATCAAGGAGCTTCGCTACGCGAACCCCAAGGCAAACATCATCGCCGTCGACTATGATCCGGGGGCCAGTGAGGTAAACCAGTTAAACCGTATCAAGCTGATGCTTTCCACAGCTCAGAAAAACCTTGAAAAAGAGGAATATGTGGATCCGAATCTGGCGAAGACGTTAAAAAAGGTGGAAGAGCTTTCTTCCAAGCGGGTCAATAAGTGCCGGTTGTAATCCACCTTCCATAAGCTTCTAAAAGTAAAACCGGAAATGAAGGATACTCCTATCAATTTCATGAAACGCAAAGACAGCGGCAGGTATCTAAAACGATACCTGCCGCTGCCTGTTATCTTACGACAAGCGCTAAGAAACGATAGCCATCTGGCATGCATTTCACGGAAACCGATCCGAAAAATACATGTTGTTCATTTCATTTAAATCTTATAGGAAAACGCTATTAAGCCTCCGGCTTCTCGTAGCTGCGATGCATAGAGAAGGAATCCATATCGTAATTCTTTAAGTTCTCCCATACTCCGCGGCCGTCTGCCTTCGCAATCACAGCGTCGCGGTCTTTCTTGAATGCCATCTCCTGTTTCATGTTGCTCGGTCCGCCTACGCAGCCGCCCTGGCACATCATACCCTCAATGAAGTCTTCCGGAAGTCTGCCGACCTTGAGAAGAAGAAGGGCTTTCTTAACCTCAGCCGCACCGCTGCAGCGCGCAACCTTAACATCTGCGCTCTCGCCTCTTTCCTTGAAGCACTCGATCACTGCGTTTGTCACGCCGCCGCCATTGCCAAAGCGTTTTCCGAAGACACTGCCTTCCTGCTTTGTCTCCTCAGCCGGCTCAAGCTCAACTTCTTTTCCGCGCAGCATTTCGATGGCCTCACCGAAGGTCAGAACATAATCCGCATTGTTCTCGATGGACTTGTCAGCCGCCTCAGACTTCTTTGCCATACACGGTCCGATAAATACGGTAACTGTCTCCGGATCGATCGCTTTTAACATTCTGGATACCGCGCACATCGGGGATACCGTTGTGGACATATTATCGATCAGAGTCGGGTAGTGTTTCTTGATCATATTTACAAATGCCGGACAGCAGGAGGTCGTCATCTTCTTGCCTTCCTTAAATGCCTCTGCCCATTCCATTGCCTCGTAAGCTGCTGTCATATCAGCACCGGCAGCAACCTCTACCATATCGGCAAAGCCAACCTTCTTTAATGCAGTACGCCAGCTCTCCATTGTGATATCCTGGCCGAACTCACCTTCAGCAGCCGGAGCAACCATGGCAACGACCTTCTTGCCGGCCCTGATCGCTTCGATCACCTGTACAACATATACCTTGGAGGAAATTGCACCGAACGGGCAGCTTCTTACGCAGGCACCGCACTGGATACATTTCTTTTCATCGATCTGACAGATTCCGGTCTCCGGATCCATTGTGATCGCATCTACCGGACATGCACGGCGGCACGGACGGATCAGCTCAGCGATCGCATTGTACGGACATGCCTGAGCACAGCGTCCGCACTCTTTACAGACACTCGGATCAATATGGGCACGGTCACGGCCAATCGAGATCGCACCAAAGTTACATGCGTTCTGACAGGCTTTACCCATACATTTCTGACAGTTATCGGTTACAACGAATCTTGTGATCGGACACTCCTCACATGCAGAAGAGATAACCTGAATGATATTGTTGCTCTGTTTGTCACTCGGACATTTTCCTTCCGCGAGACGGACTCTCTGACGGATGATCTCTCTCTCCTTATATACGCAGCAACGGAACTGTGCCTTCGGGCCCGGGATCAGTTTGAACGGGATATTGTCTCTCTCTTCCTCGAGTCTGCCCTCAAAAGCCAGTCTGGAAACTGTGCGCAGCACGTTATACTTGATCTTAAGCAGTGCCTCATCGTTGGTTTTCATACCATTTCCTCCTAAATTTTGAATCCTCTATCTTACCTTAATTTTTAATGTTTTCGCATCATATTATCGCATATCCCCCTTTGCAAAGCAAGTCGGAAATTGTATATAATCCAACGCATTCCGGGGAAAAACCTTATTTTCTTAAATTGTATACAATAAAGTACAGGCAGCGAAATTCCTTGTATTTTCCTATGTTTTTCTGTCTATCTGTGTCGGATATTTGTTCGCAGTATGCGGCTGTCCAGCACCGCTTTCTTTCTCTCTTTGTTTCACAAAGTCAGGTTCCTCTTCCGCCGCTTTCCCACCACCCCGTTT
>ENA-UERQ01001022-UERQ01001022.1-human-gut-metagenome-genome-assembly--contig:-NODE-1022-length-16121-cov-3.675019_pt1 | contig 16121 bp, 13 predicted proteins | sample MGYA00242986_ERZ507987 | MGnify/ENA primary metagenome ERZ507987 (study PRJEB26167, sample SAMN06115429) | human gut metagenome | host: Homo sapiens | place: China:Chongqing | collected 2015-04-15...
AGGAAGCCGAATACATAAAGATAGAAATTATAAAATACTTCGTTCAGCGCCGAAAGCACCAGCGGCAGCGTAATATAGTCCTCATAATAGTATTTTGTACAGATTCCGTTTACATAGCCCATCCAGATAAAGACAAGCGTATGGAACCCCAAAGGACCTCCGGATGACAGATCCATCAAAAGTCCTACGATCAGACCGTAGCCCATCCCCCATGCGCTTCCCCTGATAAATCCAAAGGAGAACACCAGGATCACCATGAGGTTTGGGTATACCGCCAGGAACGGCAGCAGCGGAAAAATACACGTCTGCACGATAAATGCCAGAATCACCAGAACAAAGTTTACGATGATCCGTTTCATATTGCTATTCATTGATCTCCGGCCCCGCATCCTTTAAGTCTGTGATCACCAGGACCTCCTGAAGTCTGTCGAACCTCGCGGCAGGAATCAGGTATCCCGATTTTGTCAGGTTGTCATTGTAGTCTACCGTGATGTCCGTGGCATATCCCACTAGGATTCCCGGCAGGAACTTTCCGCTGATATTAGAGGTGACGATCATGTCGCCGTCCTTGATATCATCGTCCTTTTCCATGTAAGAAAGCTTTAAGCGGCCCTCTTTAAAGAGCTGCAGATCACCTGCCACGATGCAGGAGTCCCCGGACTGCTGTGCCATGGCACTCACACGGCTGGAATCATCAATGATGGAGCGGACCGTGGCGTAGTTCGCGCCCACGTCTGTGACGATGCCAACAAGACCGCCGCCTGCGATGACATTCATGTCCTCCTTGATTCCGTCATCAGACCCTTTGTCGATGCGAAATACGGAAAACCAGGAGCCGGAGTCCTTTGCGATGATCCGGGCACCGATCTTATGGTACTGCATGTACTCCTGATCCAGCTCGTAGAGGCTTCTTAAACGCTCTAACTCAAACTGTTCGGAGCGGAGTCTCGTGTTCTCTTCCGTCAGTTCATCCACTCTCGTCTTTAAGGTCTCATTCTCCGCCAGTGCCGTCTTAAGCTTTCCGACACTGCTCAGTTCATTGTAGAGGCCGCCGCCAACCCGGTTCACGCCGGACTGGATCGGCACCAGCACATAGCCTACCGCGGTTCTCAGCGGGTTTAAGATGCTTCCCTTGATGGTCGTGATTCCGATCATGCAGACGCAGAGAAGCGACAGTCCAAATAGAAAATATTTCGTATTGTTTTTCATGTTTCAAAAATTCCCCGTTCTCTAAGGCTCACATAGGAATTATCTCCGATAATGATATGGTCTAAAAGCGGGACTCCCACAAGACTCCCTGCTTCCCGGACCCGTTCTGTGAAGAGGCAGTCTTCCCGGCTGGGTGCCGGGTCCCCGCTGGGATGGTTGTGGAGCAGGATGATCCCGCAGGCCCTGAAGCGCAGCGCCTCGATATAGATCTCCCGCGGTGTCGCGCAGGATGCGTTCACCGTTCCCCTGGAGACTGTGATGTCCCTCAACAGAATATTTTTCGTGTTCAGGAGCAGAAGCTTTAAGTTCTCCTGCTCTAAATGGCGCATTTCCTCCATATAAAAAGCCGCCACTTTCGACGGTGCGTCAAAGACGATGGTCTTCTCCGATGCCGCCGCCTTCCAGATTCTGGCGGAGAGTTCTCCGATACAGGCAAGCTGGATCGCCTTCACCTCACCGACACCGCGGATCTCCTTATAGTCTTCCACTGTTCCATGGAGAAGTCCTGCGAGTCCCGGCGGATTTCCGGCATTTAAGATCTCCTCCGCCATGTCCCGCACCGGGATATTTTTCGTCCCGGAGCGCAGGATCACGGAGAGAAGTTCCGCGTCCGAGAGGGATACCGGACCTTTCTCCAGCACCTTCTCATAGGGGCGTTCTGAGATCGGAAGCCCCTTCATTGTCTTTCCATTTTTCTTTTCCATACTGACATTCCGCCTTTCCTGTCTCTCCAAGTACACGATACGGCAGATGTCCCCTTTTCCTACAGAAAATGGTAAATTAAAATTGCAATGATCACGCCGATGATGCTCGCCATCGTGATCCGGATGCTGAGTCCGAACGTGATCACGAGGATCCCGAGGTTAAGGATCAGTGGATCGTTAAGACCAAAGGATTCTCCAAAATTCAACCAGGAAAGTCCCGGCACCTTCGCTGTCATCTCCCCGATAAAGCCTCCCAAAACGATTCCGGAAAGCAGAAGGAGAAGCAGCGCCCAGGAACTTTTACTCTTCATACTGTTTCATTCCTCTCGATCGCTGGAACTGCGCATGATCATCAGTCCCGGCGGCTGTTTGTTTCGCCTATGCAGGAAATTTTAGCATATTTCACGCCCAAAAACAATGAGTTAAGAAAAAGTTCACACTCTTACAGTGTCACGATCCCTGCATCCACTAACTTCTGAAGGGACATTAAGATACCGAGCTTCGCATGATACCATGTGAGTCCGCCCTGGAAGTATACCGCGTACGGCGGCTTGATCGGACCATCTGCGGAAAGTTCGATTGAGGACCCCTGAACGAACGCTCCTGCTGCCATGATGACATCAGAATCGTATCCCGGCATCGCCCACGGCTCCGGAGTCACGAAGCTGTCCACCGGCGCTGCCGCCTGGATGCCCTCGCAGAACTTGATGACGCCTTCCGGTGTTCCGAAGGTGATGGCCTGGATGATATCGTGACGACTCTCAGTGCCGTTCGGAACGACGCCGAAGCCCAGCTTCTCGTACACGTTTGCTGCGAAAATCGCGCCCTTTAATGCACCCGCAACAACGGTCGGAGACAGGAAAAGTCCCTGGTAGAGAGACTGGCTGACACCGAGGCTGGCACCAACCTCTTTTCCGAGACCCGGAGCTGTCAGGCGGTATGCCGCCCGCTCCACGCAGTCCCTCCGTCCGACGATATAGCCGCCGATCGGGGCAAGTCCGCCGCCCGGGTTCTTAATTAAGGAACCGACGATCATGTCCGCTCCCACATCTGTCGGCTCCATCTCCTCCACGAACTCGCCGTAGCAGTTATCTACCATGCAGATCACATCCGGCTTGATAGACTTGATAAAGGAGATCAGCTCGCCGATACGCTTTACGGATAAGGTTGGTCTTGTGGCATATCCCTTGGAGCGCTGGATCTCGATGAGTTTTGTTCGCTCATTGATAGCTTTTTTGATGTTCTCAAAGTCGAAATCACCGTTCGGAAGAAGATCCACCTGGCTGTAGGTAATGCCGAACTCCTTTAAGGAACCGACAGAATCACGGATTCCGATGACTTCCTCTAAAGTATCGTACGGTTTTCCTACCGGGGAAAGGATCTCATCACCCGGGCGGAGATTTCCGGAAAGAGCAATGGTAAGCGCATGGGTTCCGGAGATCAGCTGTGGGCGGACAAGGGCGTCCTCGCCGTGGAATGCCTTCGCATAGACTTCCTCCAACGTGTCACGTCCAAGGTCATTGTAGCCGTATCCCGTAGTTCCGGCGAAATGGATATCGCTGACTCTCGCCTCCTGCATGGCTTTAATGACCTTTAACTGATTGTATTCTGCTGTCTTATCGATGGCCTCGAAACGGTCGTGCAGGCTTTTCTCGATCTCTCTTCCATAATTTAAAACCTTCTCAGAGATTCCAAGCTCTCCGTACATCTTTATAAGTTCCATGATTTCTCCTTTTTTCTAACTGCCATAATGTTTCTTTCGCGCAGATCCTCAAGCATCCACACGAGGATCTTTTCTCTATCAAAATCAAAGTTTCCCTGATCCACCCAGGTAACTTCTTTTTCTCTCTTAAACCAGGTGAGCTGGCGCTTCGCGAAGTGTCTGGTGTCGCGCTTAATGATGTAGACCGCCTCATCTAAGGAGATCGTTCCATCCAGGGCATCCAGGATCTCTTTGTATCCAAGCCCCTGCATGGACACCATATCTCTCGTGCAGCCCATCTCCTTCAACTTTTCCACTTCCGCCAGCAGGCCGTTCTTCATCATGAGATCCACCCGCAGGTCGATCCTCTGATACAGGCGTTCGCGATCCATGTTCAGTACATAGTAAGCGAAGTTGTATGGCGATTCTTTCTGCCGCTCCGCCTCGTTATGTTCGGATATCTTTGTCCCGGTTTTCTTGTAAAACTCCAGGGCGCGGATTACACGCTTCACGTTGTTCTCGTGGATCGCCTCTGCGGACTCCGGGTCCACTTCCTTTAACATATCGTGAAGGCAGGACGCGCCTTTTTCTGCCGCCAGACACTCCAATTCTTCCCTGTATCCCGTATCACTGTCATTTTCCGTAAAATCGATATCGTTCACCAGTGCCTGGATATAAAAGCCGGTGCCTCCAGCGATGATCGGGATATGTCCGGCGGCGTAGATCTCCTCCATGGCCTGCTTTGCGAGTCTCTGGAAAACGACCACGTTAAATTCATCCCACGGATCCAGAACATCGATCAGGTGATGTCTGACACCGTCCATCTCCTCCTTCGTCACCTTTGCGGAACCGATATCCATGTGGCGGTACACCTGCATGGAATCGGCGCTGATGATCTCGCCGCCGACCTTTTTCGCGAGTTCCACCGACAGGGCGGTCTTTCCGGACGCCGTCGGCCCGGTGATTATGATCAAAGGCTTTTTCATTATATGATCCTCTTGAATTTCTTTTCCATCTCATATTTGCTGATCGCGACGATCGTCGGTCTTCCGTGCGGGCAGTTATATGGATTCTCCAGTTTTAACAGTTCATCGATGAGCTTATCCGCTTCGGCGAAGGACAGCTCGTTGTTTCCCTTTACCGCCGCCTTGCAGGACATGGTGGCGATCCGGTCGTAGATGGACTCCACATTCTTTCCCATACTCTCATCGGAGAGTCCGTCGATGAGTTCCATCAGAAGGTCCTTTTTCGCCAGGGAGAACAGATTGTCCGGCACCGCCCGCACCGCGTACTCGTTTCCGCCGAAAGGCTCGATCTCGAAGCCAATGTCCGTAAACACCTTCATGTGGCGTTTTAAGAGATCCGCCTCCTGTAAGGAAAGTGTCAGGATGATCGGCGGGCTCACGAGCTGGGAGGTGTATTCCCTCGTCTTTAGGGACGCGAAGTTCTTCTCGAAGAGGACCTTCTCGTGGGCGGCATGCTGGTCGATAATGTAGAGACTGCCGTCGTACTCCACAAGCCAGTAAGTCTCGAAAACCTGACCGATCAGACGGTGGCGCTTTCTCGCGGTTTCCGAGAGAAGGCGGTTGTCGAACATCTCCATCTGCTTAGGAGGCGCTTCCTTCTTTGCCAGAGGTGCTTCTTTCTCAGCCGGGACCGCTTTCTTCGCAGCCAAAGCCGCACCTGTCGTCTCCGGAGCTTTCTCTTCCAAAGCCGCAGGCATCGCTGCCGCTCCTGTCTCGTTTGGCTGCTGTGCCTGTGCGCGTTCCGGCGGCAGTTCCCTTGTCAGCGGTTTCGGCGGCAGGATCCATTTGCTCTCCTGCTTCTTCTCCCCGTAGGCCGGGCGTTCCTCGCGGATGCCCATGGCTTCCATGCGCCGGTGCTCAAAAGGTTCCGGACCGTGGGCGTTCTTGGCAGGCTGGTTCATTCCGCTTCCCAGGATTGGACTTCCCGCCGCGGCAGTCTCTTTTTTCTCAAGCTCGCGCTCTTCCCGCTCCGACATGAGGCTCACGTTCGGAATCAGTTCTTTCCCGGAAAGGGCGTCCATCACCGCCTGGCAGATTACCCGGTACATATTCTCGCCGTCCTTGAAGCGAAGCTCCATCTTCGACGGGTGCACATTCACGTCGATAAACTCCGGCTCCACGGTGAGATGCAGCAGCGTGAAGGGATATTTGTGCTGCATCATGTAGCTCTTGTACCCGTCCTCAATGGCCTTTGACACGAGTCCGCTCTTAATATAACGCCCGTTGATGAAATAATTCTCAAAATTCCTGTTTCCGCGGGCGATCACCGGCTTTCCGATAAAACCGGAGATCTTAACGATTCCGTTTGACACCTCCACAGGGAGAAGGTTTGCCGCGATCTCCCGCCCGTAAACGGTATAGATGATATCTTTCAGATTATGATTTCCTGACGTGTGGAGGCGGCTCTGGTTATTCACGATAAGCCGGATGGAGATCTCTGGGTGGGACAGGGCGATCTTTTCCACAAGATCCGCCACGTGTGCCCCTTCCGTGGTCTCCGTCTTCAAAAATTTCCGTCTGGCAGGTGTATTGAAAAACAGATTTCTGGAGATAAATGTGGTTCCGTCCGGCGCGCCGATCTCCTCGAGACCTATCTCCTCACCGCCTTCGATCCTGTATCTGGATCCCGTAAGGCTGCCGGAGGTCTTTGTGATCAGTTCCACCTGGGAGACAGCCGCGATACTGGAAAGTGCCTCGCCGCGGAACCCCAGGGAAGAGACCGTGAGCAGATCCTCCGCCGTCCGGATCTTACTGGTGGAATGGCGCAAGAACGCTAACGGAAGCTCTTCCTTCTTGATCCCGCATCCATTGTCCGTGATCCGGATAAACCCGATGCCGCCCTGACGGATCTCCACGGTGATCGCCGTGGAACCGGCATCAATGGCGTTTTCCATTAACTCTTTCACCACGGAAGCAGGCCGCTCCACGACCTCTCCCGCAGCGATCTGGTTGATCGTACTCTGATCCAGCACCTGAATCGGCATAGTCTCTCTCCCTCTCTTTCATATTTCCCCTTGCCGGTATTTGTCTTTCGCACCGTTTCACGCGAAAACTCGCACCTGCAAAGTTTTTCGTATCATTACTGCCAGCGGTTCTTAAGCTTCGTCTGCAGTCTGTACAGCGTATTCAACGCATCGATCGGTGTCATGCTGGAAAGCTCCAGATCCCTGAGTTCTTTTATGATATCGTCGTCCTTCACCGTGTCAAAGATGGACATCTGGTTGAGATCCACCTCGTCCGGCTTCGCCACCGCCTTGTGCTGCGGGGATGCGCTCATCTGGGCGATCTCCTTTGCCTGGGCCGTGATGTCGGCACTGGCAAGCTCCTCCACGAGTTCCTTCGCACGGGCGATGACCGGCTCCGGTACTCCAGCAAGCTTCGCTACCTGGATTCCGTAACTCTTGTCTGCTCCGCCCTTTACGATCTTTCTGAGGAACACGATATCGTCCCCCTGCTCCTTCACGGCGATACAGTAGTTGTTGACTCCGCTTATGGTTCCCTCAAGCTCCGTGAGCTCATGGTAATGGGTCGCAAACAATGTCTTCGCACCAAGGAGCTTCGGGTTGCTGATGTGCTCGATGACCGCCCAGGCGATGGACAGGCCATCGAAGGTACTCGTACCGCGGCCGATCTCATCGAGGACAAGAAGACTGTTCTTTGTGGCGTTTCTCAGGATATTCGCCACCTCCGTCATCTCAACCATAAACGTACTCTGTCCGGAAGCCAGATCATCGGAGGCGCCGACTCTCGTAAAGATCCTGTCGCAGATTCCGATGTTTGCCTCGTCCGCAGGGACAAAGCTTCCGATCTGTGCCATGAGGACGATGAGGGCTGTCTGTCTCATATAGGTGGACTTACCGGCCATGTTCGGTCCCGTGATGACGGAGATCCTGTTCTTTCCATTGTCCAGATATGTATCGTTTGCGACAAACAGACTGTCCCTGATCATCCTCTCCACCACCGGATGGCGGCCGTTCTTGATGTCGATCACGCCTTTTTCGTTGATCTTCGGTTTCACATAGTTGTTTCTCATGGATACCGTGGACAGGGATGTGAACACGTCAATACCTGCAATAGCCTTCGCGGTGCTCTGGATCCGCAGGACTTCCGCTGCGATCTGGTCACGCACGTCGCAGAACAGATCATACTCTAAGGTATAGAGGCGGTCCTCAGCACCCATGATGATATCTTCCAGCTCTTTCAGGCGGTCTGTGGTGTACCGCTCCGCGTTTGTCAGCGTCTGTTTCCGGATAAAGTACTCAGGAACTAAGTCCTTAAAGGAGTTCGTCACCTCAAAATAATAGCCGAACACTTTGTTGTATTTGATCTTCAGATTTTTGATTCCGGTCTTTTCCTTCTCCTCCGCCTCGAGATCTGCCAGCCATGCCTTTCCCTCGGTCTTCGCCTTCCGGTACTTGTCGGCCTCCTCGCTGTATCCGTCCTTGATGATGTTTCCCTCCCGGACTGTGATCGGCGGCTCGTCGACGATGGAGCGGTCGATAAGCTCATAGAGGTCCCGGAGCGGATCCAGGTCCTCATTCATCTTCTTTAAGAGCTCGCAGGAAAATTCTCCGAGAATATCTTTGATATACGGCAGCATCTCCAGGGAATTCTTAAAGGAGAGAAGGTCTCTCGGATTCGCAGTCTTGTAGCTGATCCGGCCCATGAGACGTTCCAGGTCATAGACAGAATTTAAGTATTCCCGGACCTCCTCCCTGGAAATGTAGTTCATGTTCAGTTCCTCGATGGCCTGCTGGCGGCGCTCGATCTCCTCTTTATCGATCAGCGGCTGCTCGATAAAGGAGCGAAGAAGTCTCGCTCCCATGGCCGTCTTTGTCTTGTCAAGGACCCAGAGCAGGGATCCGCGCTTCTGCTTTTCCCTTAAAGTCTCAACTAACTCCAGATTTCGTCTCGTGGAGGTGTCGATCATCATGAACTGGCCTGTCGTGTACGGTGTGATCTTCGTCAGATGGGACAGGTCATTTTTCTGTGTCTCATAGAGGTACTGAAGAACAGCACCGGAGGCGATCATTCCGTTCTCGTAATCGCCCAGGCCCAACCCCTCCAGACTCATCACATGGAAGTGCTCCTTTAAGATCTTTCTGCAGTCATCGTCCGAGAAAAACCTGTTTTCCAGAGCGGTCACGGCAAAATGATGCCGTTCCTTTAACTCATTCATGTCCAGGCCTGACATAAAGAGTGCCTCATTGCACACGAGCTCCGACGGTGTGAACTTATTGATCTCGTCTAACAGCGCCCGCTCACTTGTCACCTCCGTAACAAAAAAATCGCCGGTCGTGATGTCGACCGTCGCAATCCCATAATTGTTTCCGGTATACACAACTGCCATCAGGTAGTTGTTCTTTGTCTCATCCAGGGCCTGGGAGCTCGTTATGGTTCCCGGTGTCACAACGCGGATGACTTCGCGCTTTACAAGACCCTTTGCGAGCTTCGGATCCTCCATCTGCTCCGCGATAGCGACCTTATAACCTTTCTGGACGAGTCTCGTGAGATAACCTTCCACCGCGTGGAATGGAACGCCGCACATCGGTGCCCGCTCTTCCAGACCGCAGTCCTTTCCCGTCAGTGTCAGTTCCAGTTCTCTTGAAACCGTCTTGGCATCCTCGAAAAACATCTCGTAGAAATCACCCAACCGGTAAAAAAGAATACAGTCCGGATACTGTTTTTTTGTCTCGAGATAATGTGTCATCATTGGTGAAATCTGTCCCACGTCTTTTCTCCTATTCCTTAACATGCCCACAGCGCCCGAAGCACTCGGCTCCGGGCGTCACATAGTTTTTCTCTTATTTTACGAGAGATCCCATATAGTAGAATCCCTTTGCCTCGTCCAAGGAGACATCCACGATCTTTCCGATCAGGGACGCATCCCCGGCGAAATGTACGACTGTGTTGTTGGAAAGTCTTCCTGTCACAAAGCCTGCCTCGTGAGTATCGATCTCCTCCACAAGAACTTTTTGTACAGTTCCCTCATGGCGTTTTACAACCTCAGCCGCGATGTCCTGGACTTCCTTAAGCAGACGGTCGAAACGGTTCTTTACCACGTCCTCCGGGACCTGGTTCGGCATGGCTGCCGCCGGTGTTCCGGTACGTTTAGAGTAGATAAAGGTGAAAGCGCTGTCGTAGCGGACCTTTCGCACTACATCCATGGTCTCCTCAAAGTCTTCCTCCGTCTCTCCCGGAAATCCCACGATGATATCGGTGGTCAGGGAGATATCCGGCATCGCCGCGCGGAGCTTCTCCACCAGGGCGAGGTACTGTTCCTTCGAGTATTTGCGGTTCATTCTCTTTAAAATCTCGCTGCTGCCGGACTGAAGCGGCAGATGTAAATGGCTGCAGATCTTTTTGGAGTTCTTCATGGTCCCGATGAGCTCATCGGAGAGATCCTTCGGGTGGGAAGTCATGAAACGGATCCGCTCAAGACCTTCGATCTTTTCCACTCTTCTCAGGAGTTCCGCAAATGTGATCGGATTTTCCAGATTCTTTCCGTAGGAATTGACGTTCTGTCCCAGAAGCATGACTTCCACGACACCGTCAGCCACCAGTCCCTCGATCTCCTTAATAATATCTTCCGGCTCCCTGCTTCTCTCGCGTCCGCGCACATACGGCACGATGCAGTAGCTGCAGAAGTTATTGCAGCCGAACATGATGTTGACACCAGATTTGAACGGATACTTTCTCTCGATCGGGAGTTCCTCCACGATCTCGTTTGTTCCTTCCCATACATCGACCACCATCTTCTTCTCCATGAAGCGCTCGTAAAGCAGCTCCGCAAGCTTGAAGATATTGTGGGTTCCGAAGATCAGATCCACATGGCGGTAGCTCTTCTTGATCTTTGCGACCACCTCCGGCTCCTGCATCATACAGCCGCAGAGGGCGATCATCATATCCGGGTTCTTTCTCTTTACGCTGTTCAGATATCCAAGGCGGCCATAAACCTTTAAGTTCGCGTTCTCACGAACGGTACATGTATTGTAGAGGACGAAATCTGAATTCTCATCAGTTCCCTCCTCATAACCGGCTTCCTTTAAGATTCCAAGAAGCTTTTCGGAGTCTCTGGCATTCATCTGGCACCCAAAGGTGTTGATGAAACAGGTGAGCGGACGGCCTTTTTTCGCGCTCTCCGCCTCCACGAGCTTCTTCACCTGTTCCATAAAGTACTGCTGTCTCGCAGGTTCCTCTGTCGGGGCACCTGCGATGATATTTTTATCTGTCATTCTGATATTTCTCCAACTATTTTTATAAACCTTTATGTTCAGCCGTTCTCTTTTTGGCATAAATGTCCCCGGCTGAACTGTCCCGAATGATTATACCCAAGATTCCCCGAAAATGCAACCTTGTTGTTTTGTAGCTATTCAGTACCTTCATAGTTACGTGCAAAAATCCATTCCAGATCAGCTTCGCTGATGGGATTTTTGCCTTCCAGCCTATGTTTTCTTACGGTCAGCGCAGCAAGTGCGCAGACCTAATGAACAGTCACGTTGTTTTTTATTTCTCCGCCCATGACCAACGCCAGCGAAAATCTGTCCGAATGTTTTACAGCCTGTATTTCTATTTGCGGATCTGTCCATCCCCGTAAATAATATATTTCGTGGATGTCAGCGCTAGAAGTCCCATCGGTCCTCTCGCATGAAGCTTCTGGGTGCTGATACCGATCTCAGCGCCGAAGCCGAACTCAAATCCATCGGTAAATCTCGTGGAGGCATTGACATAAACTGCCGCCGCGTCCACCTCATTTAAGAATTTCTGGGCGCTCTCGTAGTCCTTTGTGATGATGGCCTCGGAATGGCCTGTATTATACCTGTTGATATGAGCGATGGCCTCGTCCACGGAGTCCACGATCCTGCAGGAGAGAATGTAATCCAGGTACTCTTTTCCCCAGTCTTCCTCTGTGGCCGCCGTAAATTCCGGCACGATGGAGCAGGCATCCTCGTCAGCGCGGATCTCCACGTTTTTCTCATCGAGACGCTTTTTCATCAGCGGCAGGAATTCCTTCGCGATCTTTCTATGTACCAAGGTGGATTCACAGGCGTTGCAGACGCCGATCCTCTGGGTCTTCGCATTAAAGATGATATCTAACGCCATATCGAAATCCGCGCTCTCGTCCACATAGACATGACAGTTTCCGGTACCTGTCTCGATCACCGGAACCGTGCTGTTCTCCACAACGGTGCGGATCAGTCCTGCGCCGCCTCTCGGGATCAGGACATCCAGGTATCCATTCATCCGCATGAATTCTCTTGCGGTCTCATGGCTCGTGTCCTCGATCAGGGAGATGGCGTCCTCCGGAATTTCTTCTTTCTTTAAACCATTTCTGATCGCTGTGACGATGGCTTTGTTGGATTCCAGTGCGTCGCTGCCGCCACGAAGGATCACAGCATTTCCCGTCTTAAAGCAGAGCGCAAAGGCATCTGCCGTCACATTTGGTCTCGCCTCGTAGATGATTCCGATAACACCGAAGGGCACCCGTTTCTGGCCGATCAGGAGTCCGTTCGGGCGCCTCTTCATGGAGATCACCTCTCCCACCGGATCCTCGAGTCCTACGACCTGACGCATGCCCTCCACGATTCCCTCGATCCGCTTGTGGTTCAGTTCCAGGCGGTCCACAAGTCCCGGAGCCATTCCTCTCTCTTTCGCTTTTGCGACATCCACCGCGTTGGCTTTTAAGATCTCATCCTCTTCATCTAAGATTTCCTGGGCCGCAGCCAGAAGCCCCGCGTTCTTTAAGTCAGTCCCCATTTTTCCGAGGATATAGGAAGTTTCTTTTGCTTTCTGTCCGATTTCTATTAACATGGCTGTTTCCTCCCTGATTTGTGATCCTGAGCATGTTGTTACTCAATGTTGCACTGGATCACCCGTTTTTCTGTCACGATCATATCCACGCTCTTGTCATACGGTTCCGCCGGGATCTCATGAAGGATCTGGAACTCGTATGCCAGGGCAATGGTCTTATGACCGGGATGCGTCTCCAGATACCGGTCATAATATCCGCCGCCTTTTCCAAGGCGGACGCCGTTTTCCGTAAATCCCATGCCCGGCACCAGGATCGGTGCTGTCGGAAAAATATACCTGGATTTCTGATGAAATTCCTGGTCCATCTTTTCCGAAGCTATTTCCGAATGGTACTCCTCTGCGCTCCGGCATCCGTTCTTAGGCTCCATAATGTGAAACGCGCCCTCAGTGAGATCATCCTCTGAGTCAGTCACGAAAAACTCCATTGTCTCACCCATGACTCTTGGAAGGCAGACAATGCATTTTTTCTTCCAAAGCTCTTTTAAGATCTCCGCAGTCCCAGTCTCCCAGTTTAAAGACGCATATCCGTAAACTGCCCCGGCATCAGTGACCGCGGGAAGAGTCAGGACCCGCTCCGCGATCTGGCGGTCCAGAATCTCTTTTTCTTCCTCCGGCAGTAACCTTAACTGGTCTCGTATTTCTTTTCTAAGATCAGCTTTCTGTTTTTCCAACATTTCCGTATTTCTTTCCAAGATCTGTCACGGAGCCATCCTTCTCAACGATGGAGATATTGTTTAAATGGCCTCTGAGGCTCGCCTTGATATCGGCAACATACTGTTTTCTCAAAGCTGCCTGTTCCTCTTTTTCCGCGTCCGTAAGTCCTACGGCCTGGGATTTATGGTAAAGCTCATTGATTCTGTCGATCTGTTCCTGTTTCATATTTGTTTCTCTTGTCCTCTCAGTTTCTTTTCAGAGCCCATATTACGCGTGAATGCTCTGGATATAATCCAACAGCGCAAATTCACTGCTCTTATTCGCTTTAAAGAGCGTTCCGATCTCCTCGCCCTTTAAGATCCGCCACATAACTTCCAGATCGTCCGCGTTGGCGATCACCATGTCGGCTCCGCTCTCCGTCGCGATCTTTGCCGCATGGAGCTTCGTCGCCATTCCACCGGTTCCCACGTCACTTCCTGTGGTTCCCTTACCCATAGCCATAAATTCATCGGTAAGATCATCCACCTGGCTGATGAACTTCGCGTCCGGGTTTTTCTTCGGATCGTCGGTGTAGAGGCCGTCGATATCGGAGAGAAGGAATAGCAGGTCGCCTTCCACGAGGGCTGCAACGATGGCAGACAGTCTGTCGTTATCACCGAATTTAATTTCATATGTAGATACGGTATCGTTCTCATTTACGATCGGCACCGTTCCGAGCTTTAAAAGTTCATTGAACGTGTTCTTCGCGTTCGTGCGGGAGGTATCATCCAGGATCGTCGCCTTTGTGATCAGGATCTGTGCCGCAGTCTGGTTGTACTCGGAGAAAAGCTTCTGGTACACCATCATGAGACGTGCCTGGCCCACAGCTGCGTATGCCTGTTTCTCGGCAACCGTCTCCGGTTTCTTTCCGCCGAGAGTCTGGCGTCCTGTGGCGATGGCACCGGAGGAAACAAGGATCACTTCTTTTCCCATGCCTCTCATGTCACTGATGATGCGGACAAGCTTCTCGATCTTTGCAAGATTCAGATCGCCTGTCTCCGCGTGTGTCAGTGAAGAAGATCCGATCTTGATCACGATTCTCTTTTTATCTTTTAATAATTCTCTCTCTGTCATATGAAAAGTCTCCTTTCAGCGGAATCCTCAGTGCTATTTAACGCACTGCTGACTGTTTACGTTTGACTACCTGACCGCCGCATATCGCTTTATGATCTCTTCCGCAACCTTCAGGCCGTCCATGGCCGCCGATGTGATCCCCCCGGCGTACCCGGCTCCCTCGCCGCATGGATAAAGCCCTTTCAAACTGCTCTGAAGGCTCTCATCGCGGCAGATCCTGAGCGGTGATGACGTACGGCTCTCGATTCCCGCAAGGACAGCATCGGCACGGTCAAACCCTTTGATCCGTCTTCCGAACTGTTCCATTCCTTCCAGAAACGCTCCGTTTAAGGCCTCTGGCATCAGCTCCCGCAAGTTCGCGAAGGAGAAACCTCCGCAAAACACAGGATTTACGTCTCCCAGGGCCACCGTCGGTCGGTTCGCGGCGAAATCGCCGTAGAGCTGGATCGGGATCTTTCCTCCGCCGAGGGCGAACGCACGCTCTTCCAGGCTTCTCTGGAACGCGATGCCGCCCAAAGGTCCTGCTTCCGGGAAATCCGCCGGGGTGATAGCCACGATCAGGGCACTGTTCGCGATACCGCTGTCTCTCTTAAAATTGCTCATTCCATTGACAGCGAGATGTCCCTTTTCTGAGGACGCGTTCACCACCATTCCGCCCGGGCACATGCAGAATGAATACACACCGCGGCTACTGGTGGTCTTTGCCGTCACTTTATAGGGCGCCGCTCCGAGCTTTCCGGCGTCCTCCATTCCATACTGGTTCTTATTGATCTGCGCCTGGGGGTGCTGGATCCGGAGTCCCACCGCGAACGGCTTCGGTTCCATAAAGACCTTCATCCGATCAAGCTCCGCGAACAGGTCTCTCGCACTGTGTCCTACGGACAGGATCACATGATCTGTCTCAATCACAGCGCCATCTGCAGTCATCACGCCGGTGACTCTTCCATTCTCTTCCAGAATTTTCGTGACTTCCGTCCGGAAATGCACCTCTCCGCCGCCGGCGATGATCCGGTTTCTTATATTTTTAACCACACCCCGCAGCACATCTGTTCCGATATGTGGGGCATGGTCGTAAAGGATCGAAGGATCGGCTCCCATCTCCACAAACGTGGAGAGAACTTTCCCGTTTCTTCCCGAGGTATCCTTTACCAGTGTATTTAACTTTCCGTCGGAGAATGTTCCGGCTCCGCCCTCTCCGAACTGGACGTTGGATCGGATATCCAGGGCCTCATCCCCGTTCTTCCAGAAATCTTCTACTCTTTTCGTCCTCTCCTCCACGGCATCTCCCTGCTCCAAAAGGATCGGAGCGCAGCCGTTCTCGGAGAGTGCCAGGGCCGCGAACATTCCGGCAGGACCGGCGCCGATGATCACCGGGCGCTTTTTCATTTCCGCAGTTCCGTGCTCCGGGTACGCATATGGACGGGAGCCTTCGGCCCGGATGTTCTGGTTCGCCGCCTTTTTGATGACAGTACCTTCTCTTTTACTGTTCGCGAGCATCACATCTACGATATAGCTGAATAATAGCTGCGGCTTCTTTCTCGCATCGATGGATCTGTGGACAATCCTGATCTCCCCGATCGCCGATTCATCGACTTTTAGAAGCTTTGCCGCCTTTTTCTTTATGGCCTCTTCCCCGTGGTCCACGGGAAGTGTGAGCTGATTGATCCGGATCATATGTATGTTTTTTCCTTTCCTGTTTTCCCTGGGTCCTGTTTCCCTCCGCACCGGAAAACGTCATCGTTTTTCCTGCTGCACGGCTGTTTTTTAAATACCCGGGAACGATTCCTGCTGCCGCATGGCATCCGGCTGCGTACCCGGAGGACCATGCCCACTGTAAATTATATCCGCCGCAGATTCCATCTACATCCAGGAGCTCCCCGACTATATAAAGGCCGGGAACAC
>ENA-UERQ01001038-UERQ01001038.1-human-gut-metagenome-genome-assembly--contig:-NODE-1038-length-15954-cov-8.495056_pt1 | contig 15954 bp, 8 predicted proteins | sample MGYA00242986_ERZ507987 | MGnify/ENA primary metagenome ERZ507987 (study PRJEB26167, sample SAMN06115429) | human gut metagenome | host: Homo sapiens | place: China:Chongqing | collected 2015-04-15...
TAAAGTACATAGATTAAGCCTATGACAAGGAGAAACACCTCTGAAATCCCATAAAATAAGGAGGTATGCAACAAATATTACAGCCTTTGAAACATTTTTTTTAGTCGATTGACATAAATCAACCGTAATTTGCAACAGCGATAAAGAGAATATTCGTACTTTTAAATTAATAACATTAAACTAATGCTCAGTATTATGAAGAACAAAAAAATTCTTTGTAGTGTTTGTTTCCTGTTTGCTTTCGTGTCAGTCCTTTGGGGGCAAAACATAACGGTAAAGGGAAATGTGACTTCCAAGACGGACGGGCAACCGATTATCGGTGCTTCCGTGGTGCAAAACGATTCGAAATCAACAGGGACTATTACAGACTTGGACGGTAACTTTACTATTAGTGTACCGAAGAATGCATCATTAGCTATCTCTTATATAGGATATAAAGAAGTGATTATTGCAGCAAAACCTTCGTTGAAGATAGTAATGGAAGAAGATTCCAAGATGATTGATGAAGTGGTTGTGACAGGTTATATGGCTGAGAAGAAAGCCAGCCTGACAGGTTCGGTAGCCGTGGTGAAGATGAAAGAAGTGGCTGATATTCCCACAGGTAATGTGATGTCGGGCTTGCAGGGTCGGGTAGCCGGTATGAATGTAACAACCGATGGTAAACCCGGTGGTGGGAACACGGATACTAAGTTGCGCGGTATTACTACCATTAATAATTCTTCCCCTCTTTATGTGATAGATGGCATTCAGACACATGACAATGTCGCTTCAATTATTTCTTCCAATGATGTCGAATCTATTCAGGTGCTGAAAGATGCGGCCTCTGCAGCGATCTATGGTGCGCAGGCCGCCAACGGTGTCATTATCATTACCACAAAGCGTGCTAAGGAAGGTGATGTGAAAGTGAGTTTTGATATGTCACTCACTGCCCAGACTTTTGCCGGTGGTGTTGATATGCTCGATGCTTACCAATGGGGAGATGTTTATTGGCAAGCCTATAAAAATACTTACGGAACTCATCCGAACAGTGTAGTGTATGGAAATGGGGAAAAAGCCCAGTTGCAGGAATATTATTTCGACCAGAACGGAGTCAAAATAAAATCGGGTAACACCGATTGGGCAAAGGAGATATTCGGTACGGCTTTGATGCAGAATTACAACCTTTCTCTCTCTAAGGGATTCAAAGACGGTAATGTAGCTCTTACTATAAACTATATGAATCAGGATGGTCTTTGTCGCAACACTGACTATGAACGTTTTAATTCTCGTCTGGCTTCTAATTTCCGCTTTGTTGATGGCAAAGTACGTGTGGGTGAAAGCATTTCCGTGAACCACTGGTTGGAACATCTCAATCCGTCCGGTATAGAAGAACTTGTGATTGCCCAGCATCCTGCTATTCCTGTGTATGATGAAAACGGAGGATATGCCGGTGGTTACGTAGACATATTGGGGGATAAGCCGAATGCCGTTCGCTTGACAGATAACGAAGCTGATAACCGTCATAAAAGCTGGCGTATCTTTGGCAGTGCTTATTTGGAAGTAGAGCCAATTAAAAACCTGGTATTGAAGAGTCAGTTTGGATTGAACTACACTACCGGTTTCAACTCAACCTTCGTCCCGAAGTGGAGCGAAGCCGATCGTAAGGTCGATATAAATGAGCTGACTGTGCGGCAGGATAATAGTGTGCAGTGGGTATGGTCGAATACCGCCAATTATAGCATAGAATTAGGAAAGAACAATATCAGTGCTGTGATAGGAACCGAGGCCAAGAAAGAAAACGGTGAACATTTGCAGGGGTATGGTCGCGGATTGGTGATAGAAGACCTCGACTATCGCTATCTGGACACAGTGACCGAAGGAAAAAGTGTGAGTAACAATGCTTCCACTTATGCTATGGTTTCTTACTTCGGTAAGGTGAACTATGCGTTCGATGATAAGTACCTGATATCAGGAACGGTACGCCGTGATGCTTCCTCACGTTTCGGTAAAGGTAACAATTCAGCAATCTTTCCTTCGGTATCAGCCGGCTGGAGAGTTTCACGCGAGAAATTTATGGAACGTACACAAAGTTGGCTGTCAGACCTTAAACTGCGTGCATCATGGGGTATTAATGGTAACGACCAGATTGACAATAATGCTACATACAATCTCTATTACACCAATATGTCCAATGGTTCCTACAATTTCAACGGCGACGGGGCGACGGTGGTACCCGGTGTACAGAAAGACCGTTCGGGCAACAACGATTTGAAGTGGGAGGAAACCAAACAATTGAATTTCGGTATTGATGCAGCCTTCTTTGACGCTCGTTTGGGGGTGACTCTGGACTATTTTCAAAAGAAAACCACTGATATGTTAATTCAGAAACCATATATCGGTGTGATCGGTGAAGGTGGTTATAAATGGTATAATGCTGCCAGTATGGATAATAACGGTGTAGAAGCGACTTTGACCTGGCGGGACGAAATAAAGGACTTCAAATATGATATCTCATTCAACCTCTCTTATTACAAAAATAAGATAACCGAACTTCCGGATGTCATCAAATACACTTGGGGAGGTGGTAACGGTGTGGATAAGACTATTGTAGGACAGCCTTTCGGTTCATGGATGTCATATAAAGCCGATGGCATATTCAAAACCAAACAAGAGGTATATGAATACCTGAGCAAGTATGATGTGCAGATTGGTGCTCCCGGCGTAGGACGTATTCGTTATAAGGATCTTAATGGTGACAACATCATCAATACTGCCGATATGGACTGGCAAGGCAGCGACCAGCCTAAGTTTATCGGTGGTCTGAACATAGGTGCATCCTACAAAGGGTTTGATCTTTCCGTATTCTTCAACGGTATGATTCGCGATGCATGGAATAACTCAAAGTTCTATACGGATCTTTTCCAAGGCTGGACGGGCAATCACTCTACACGTCTGATTGATGCAATGAATGCTTGGAATGTATATGAGCAAACCGGAGTCTACAATTGTAATATCCCTGCACTGACGGTGGTTGATAATAACGTGGAAACACGCAGTTCTACTTTCTTTATCGAAGATGGTTCTTATGTGAAGTTGAAGACTTTGACACTGGGCTACACCTTCCCCGATAAGTGGATTAAGAAAGCACGTCTTTCTAATTTGCGTGTATATCTGCAAGCGCAGAATGTTTTCACACTGACTAATTATACTGGTGCCGACCCTGAAGGATTGGGCTATCCATATCCTCAGCCTCGTACCTACACATTCGGTCTATCACTTGGTTTTTAATCTTTTATCCTAAATACAGAACATTATGAAATTGAAATATATCCTTGCGGCAGGTGTTGTGGCACTATTAGCCGGTTGTGATGAGAGTCGTTTTCTTGATACTAAACCTCAGGGTACACTCAATGACGATTTGTTGTCGTCGGCTGAAGGTGTGGAACTTCTGGTCACTTCGGCTTACGCCGGGCTGAAAGGTCCCAATCGTGATATGCACTGGGTACCGATGACCAATTGGACGTATGGTGAAGTACGTTCGGACAATGCCTATAAAGGTGGCGGTGGTGTAAACGATGGTGACTTTTGTACACTGCTTGAAACTTTTAAGATAGATGCTACATGGGCTAATGCCGATGAAAAATGGTTTCAACTTTATTGTTGCTTGCAACGTTGCAACAGTGCATTGAGAGTCATGAATACACTTGATGAGAACACCTTGCCGGTACTTAAGAGCCGTAAAGCTGAAATGAAAGTGATTCGTGCACATTTCTTCTTCGAACTGGTCCGCCTTTTCAAACAAGTACCTTACTTTGACGAAAACGTGGATATTGATGATTATAAATACATCCCCAACAATCAGTTTACCCGCGAAGAACTTCTTGGCAAGATTGCGCAGGAGTTTCTTGACGCCGCTAACGACTTGCCTGACACTCAATCCCAAATAGGCCGTATCACCAAGAACATAGCATACGCATACGCTGCCAAAACCAAACTTTATCAGGCTTACCAACAAGATGAGAATAATCAGGTCATTGCTGTCGACAAACAGTTGCTTGCTGAAGTAGCGGCTCTTTGTGATAAAGTAGGTGCGCAAGGGAAGGCGTATGATCTTTTGAATGACTTTCAGAAGCTCGACCAACTGGAATATGAAAATGGGGTAGAGTCTGTGTTTGCCGTACAATATTCGATGGATGATGAAACCGAAGGTGCCGGAAACATAAATTGGAGCAACCTGCTCAATGCCCCCAAAGGTCCTTACGGTGGCGACGGATTCTTCCTGCCCAGTCAGAATCTGATAAACGCGTATAAGACAGATGCCTATGGACTGCCTTTGTTTGATACCTTCAACAACAGTGATTATGGAACGTACGAAGGGAATGAGCTCACTAACGTTGAGGCAACAGTAGATCCCCGTCTGGATTTTGTTACCGGTCGTCCGGGCATTACCTGGAAAACTTACACAGTTGAGCCTTGCAAAGCAAACTGGATACGTAACAGTGGCGAATATGGCTTTAACTGCACCAAGCGCTTTTACATCTCGCCTGAAAGTGAAGATATGTTCCAGGGGTGGCCTTGGGGAGCCTCTCATCTTAACTGGCAGATAATCCGCTATGCTGATGTATTATTGTGGAAGGCTGAAGCCTTGATAGAGATTGGCGAAGCTGCCGGACTGGAAGAAGCCCGCAAGATTATTAACCGTATTCGTCTGCGTGCCAAGAATAGTCCTTATGTGAAGGACTTTAAGCATCCCGAACAAAATGCGGCCAATTACCTGATAGGCGAATATCCGGCTGAAGGTTGGAATCAGGACTTTGCCCGCAAAGCATTACGTTGGGAACGTCGCATGGAGTTTGCCATGGAAGGTGACCGTTTCTTCGATCTGGTACGTTGGGGGATTGCTGAGGAAACCATGAACAGTTACATCGTTGTGGAGCAAAACAAGCGTGTTTATTATCGCGGTGCCCGCTTCATCGGTGGCAGGGATGAATACTTACCCATTCCCAATGCACAATATAACTTCTCTGAAGGTACTTATGTACAAAACCCCGGATATGGTAAGTTTAACTAATATAAACTCCTTAAATATAGATATGATGAAAATAAAAAGATACTTGATGAGCGCCTTCTGCCTGTGTATGTTCACGGCCTGCGATAGTGATGACAATAACCTGTTGTGCTATGGTACCCATACTGACATCGAAGGTGATGTTACTGCATTCGGAGCTGTTGGCGATGGAAAGACCGACTGTTCGAAAGCTATAAATAGTGCAATAGCCTCGTTGCCCGCCGAAGGGGGAGTATTGGTGATTCCCGAAGGTGATTTTGTACTTGACGCTCCCATTGTAATCAATAAGCATAATGTGACGATCAAGGGATTGAATCCCGGTATGCGCAGCAATATTGACGTGAATGGAATAAATGACCTCTTGGGTCCTGGCGGTGGAAGTAAATTGGTGGCGCGTAATGCCGAGGCTGCCATAAAAGTGGAGACGGGCATGAAAGGCGTAAAGATTATGAACCTGATGGTGTCAGGCGGCACGGAAGCCAAGAACATCGGCATACACTTTGTCGGCGCGACCGATAATGGAATGCTTTCTAATATTATCGGTATAAATTTGCATACCGGTGTTAAGATAGAACAGGCAAAAAATATGCAGATAGTCAATTGCTGGGTATGCGAACTCCCTAATAGTATCGAGTTGATTGGCGGTGAAAATATTGTTGTGAAGAACTGCCAATTGGGTGCTCAACCTACGGGGATTACTTGCAAGGTGCAGGAAGTGAACAAACTTTCGTTCATCAATAATCAGGTTTATCCCGACGGACGTGAAAATCTGGTACTTGACGCTTGTAATAATTGTGTGATTGAGGGCAACAATTTCAAGAGCTACTATAATGGTATTCTGGTGTTGAACGGTAATGATAATACGGTGAATAAGAACATCTTCTGGCTTACGGGAGCTGTTCAGAACCAGCTGCTCGACCACGGCGACGACTTTGGCATCATCAACGTAAAGGGCAACAATAATGTGGTTGCATCCAATAGCTTGTCGTGCGAATGGGCTTATGCCGGCGCTGTGACTGTAAATGCCGTTCAGGGAACCGGTAACGTGTTCAAGAATTGCTTTGTTGACAACTTGGAGAGCTATCGGGTATTTCTGGTGAACGCACAAACCGAAGTCTCCAATTGTGTATCATCCGATAAGGTGAGCATAGTAGAATAACCTTCCTATCATATACCATTATTAATATAATAACACCATGAAGATAAATAAATTCTTAATAAGCGGACTGCTCTTTATACTGGGCACATCTTGCAGTAATGACGATAACTATACGCTTTGTGATGAATGTAACGGTCAGAAGATAATAGATATAACCCAGTTCGGGCTTCCGACTGATGGCTCTACCGATTGTGCCGACCTCATCAATGCCATAATAGCCGACCTTCCGCCCGAGGGAGGTACAATACTTATTCCCGAAGGAACGTTCCGTTTGGATAGTCCCATTCAGCTCACCCGCAATTTCGTGACGCTGAAAGGCGTGAATGACGACGTCGCTGCTACTGCTGCCGATGCCCGGGAAAGTCGCCTGATACTGGGAAATGCCGAATATGCATTACACGTTGCCCCTGTTACCGATATAGACGGACGTAAGAACCGTATCAGCGGTGTGGAGGTAAACGGACTTACACTTGTGGGAAAGGCCGATCATCAGGGAACCGGAATCTTTGTCGAGCACGATAACGATCGCCTGCACTTCTTCAACATCAGAATGGAGAATATGTACCAGGGTATTAAACTCCAGGGATGTGATGCCATTACATTGGCTCGGATAGATGCAACCGACGCAGTGAATGGTATTGAAATGAACGGCGGCATACAGAATATGGTGACCAACTCCCTCTTCGGATCAGCGCAGGGCGGTGTGGCGGCGCGTATCTCCGGTGAAAGTAACCTGATATTCTCTCACAACAAACTGACGGCGGAAGATGACCGTTGTGCCAGCTTTACAGGTTGCAGCCGGGTGAATATCTCGGATAATGAATTTACAGGAAACAAAATGACCTTCTTTGATATAAGCGGGCAAAACAATCTGATAAGTGACAACGTGTTCACCGTAAACAGGAGCGATAATCAACTCAATGGCAAAGAGGCGGACTATGGAGTGATTCATGTGAAAGGAGAATATAACCACTTCACGTCGAACACCATTCATGCGGATTGGAGTGACGGTATAGAAAACCCCGTGACTGTGAATGCTGCGGAAGGGGAAAATAACCGTTTCGCAAGTTTCACGATAGAAAATACGAACAGCAATCAAGTCTTTTATGTCAGCGAATCGTCCGAAGTGATAGATTGCGGAGTGACAGAAGAAAATATAAAGGTGAAACCGTCTGAAGCGCAGGACTTGACGAACGCAGCTTATGTGATAACGTATGACACTCCCGAAGAGATAGAAGATGATGATGAAAAGGCCTCCTATGCATGGTTCAAGAAACAGTTTGTAAATGGCAAAGTCATTACTGCCGCTGCATTGGCTGGCGAGGATCTTTCTGCTTATGATGTTATTTGGGTACATATAGACCGTGTGGGTATTGGAGCCGGCTGGGACAAGTTACCTTTGTCTGCCGATGCGGTTGCCGCGTTGACAATCTATTATAAGAATGGTGGAAACCTGTTCCTGAGCAATCATGCGACTCAGTTGGTTGTACCTTTGGGACGTACCGAACGGGCTCCCGGAATATTTGGAGACGGTGAAGGCGGATCAGGCGCAGACATTTGGACGATTAATGCCAATATCGGAATGGAGTATGACCATCGCTCGCATCCTGCTTTTGCCGGTATGGTTACTTCCGACCAATTCTCTCACGAAACATTCCCGTTGATCGGCCCCGGACAGCGTGAAGACCATAACTGTATGTGGGATTTGAATTCTTATGGTTTCCCCGGCCTTTACCCCAATGCAGGAAATGTGGTGAAAGCGTTTGAAGAGGAAAATAACGCTACCGTTTTGGCAACATGGGGTCATGTGACGGACTATTGTTGTGCCGGAATGGTGGAATTTGCCCCGACAACGGAATATCAAGGAACTTGCATCGCTCTCGGACTGGCCGCTTACGAATGGAACCAGAATAGTAATCTGAACGTTTATCAGGATAATATCATGCTCATGACGAAGAACATATTGCATTATCTAAGCGCTAAGAAATAGGCAGGTAACATTTTTTCTATCTTTTGAAACAAAAGTGATAGGTGTAGCTATCCGTTACGCCTATCTTTGCATTGTGACAAATGAAAGGCTATGAATACTAATAATTAATCTAATACCATATTGATATGAATGTATTATTCTCGTTTAAACAGTTACGGACCTTATTGGCAATGCTGGCTATGATGATTTTCTCATTTCCGGACGCTGTTGCCGACGCACCTTCCTTGATAATCAAGGACCTGGGCGAAGGGCATTGTCTGGTACAGATAAACACGAACCAACGATATTTGCTTCTCCCCGTTGAGGAGGTGATGCCTGATGTGCGTGTCAGCATGATCGTTAATAATAAAGAGGTGAAGGCTGCGGACGTTCGTCTGGCGGTGAACAGAGTGGACTATTTCGTTCCGCTGGACCTTTCGGGCTATACCGGCAAAAACATACTATTGAAGTTTAAGTTGGGCTCGAACGACCCTGTACGGGGCAAACTTTCTGCTGTTTGCTGCAAGGAGATGAAGTTGGCCGATACCTTCGATACCGGCAACCGCGAAAAGTTCCGTCCCACCTATCACTTCTCACCTCTTTACGGTTGGATGAACGACCCCAATGGAATGGTATACAAGGATGGCGAATACCACCTTTTCTACCAATACAACCCTTACGGCTCCAAATGGGGAAATATGAGCTGGGGACATGCTATCAGCAAAGACCTCGTAAACTGGCAACATCTCCCCGTAGCCATTGCGCCCGATGCATTGGGAACTATCTTCAGCGGTTCGGCTGTTGTCGATACCGATAACACTGCCGGTTTCGGTGCGGGAGCTATCATCGCCATTTATACGCAAAACAGCGACCGGCAAGTACAAAGCATTGCTTACAGTACCGACAACGGACGCACTTTCACCTGCTATGAGAACAATCCCGTGCTGACATCCGATGCACGTGACTTCCGCGACCCGAAAGTCTTTTGGCATAAAGAAACCCGGCGCTGGATTATGATATTGGCAGTAGGACAGGAGATGCAGATTTTTTCTTCTCCCAATCTGAAAGACTGGACGTACGAAAGCAGTTTCGGAGAAGGCCAGGGCGCACATGGTGGCGTATGGGAATGTCCCGATTTGTTTGAACTTCCGGTAGAAGGGACGAATGAAAAGAAGTGGGTGTTGCTTTGTAATTTGAATCCCGGCGGTCCGTTCGGAGGAAGTGCCACTCAATATTTTGTAGGAACCTTCAACGGAAAAGAATTTGTAAACGAATCTCCCTCCAAAACCAAATGGATGGACTGGGGAAAAGATCATTATGCAACCGTGACTTGGAGCGATGCTCCCGACAACCGCCGTATCGCTATTGCATGGATGAGCAACTGGCAATATGCCAACGATGTTCCGACTTCCCAATACCGCAGTCCGAACTCCGTTCCCCGCGATTTGGGCCTCTTTACCGTCGGCGGTGAGACTTATCTCCAATCTGCCCCGTCTCCCGAATTGCAGAAACTGCGTGACATCTCAAAGAAACGTTCGTTCAGAGTGAACGGAACACGTACGGTAAAAGAAATGATTCCGGTCAACGAAGGCGCTTACGAAATAGAACTGTCTATCAAGAACCTGCATGCGGACGTTATCGGCTTCCGTCTTTACAATGATAAGGGCGAAGAAGTGGATATGCAATATGATATGAAAGAGAATAGATTCTCTATGGACCGTTGTAAAAGTGGTGATGTCGGCTTCAACGAGAATTTCCCGGCACTGACGTGGACAGCTGTTGAAAGCGGTAAGAATGAGCTGAAGCTTCATTTGTTTGTAGATAAATCAAGCGTGGAAGCATTTGGTGACGGCGGGCGTTTCGCAATGACCAATCAGGTCTTCCCTTCGGAACCTTACAATCACATCGATTTTTACAGTAAAGGCGGAGCCTACAAGGTAGACTCGTTTATCGTCTACCGGTTGAAGCAATAAGCTTCTGCTATTTAATCTATGCGCTCTTTTCCTGATTCCCTACGGCAGAGTATGTCTACCCTACGGATTAGTACACTGAAGGCAACGGTATACTTCTGTCAGGCTTACGGTATTAATACCTCACCACGGCCGTGGTAACTTCTCTCCACAGCCATGAAGAGATCTCTCCACAGCCATGGAAAGAATTCGTCACGGCCGTGGCGAATCAACATTACCGTAGCTTTCATCCTATTATATCAGTATGAAACATCAACTGTATAAGCGGTAAACGGGTTTATTCCCGTAGGGGCGGACCGGTTAAGCCATAAGGACACAGAATTTATAAAATAATAGATATAACAATGGAAAACAGTAAAAACTCTTCTCTCTCCAAACTGATCCCGGTGATGCTATGTTTCTTTGCCATGGGATTCGTTGACTTGGTAGGCATTGCTTCCAATTATGTAAAGGCAGACCTCGGCCTGTCGGACTCACAAGCAAACATTTTCCCTTCACTCGTCTTTTTTTGGTTCCTGATTTTCTCCGTACCGACAGGGATGTTGATGAGCCGTATCGGTCAGAAGAAAACCGTATTGCTCAGTCTGCTCGTGACATTCGCTTCATTATTGTTGCCGGTTTTTGGTGACAGTTATATGTTGATGTTGATTTCCTTCTCTCTGTTGGGAATCGGAAATGCGTTGATGCAGACTTCTCTGAACCCGTTGCTCTCCAATATCGTGCGTGGTGACCGCTTGGCGAGCAGCCTGACTTTCGGACAATTCGTAAAGGCGATTGCTTCTTTCCTGGCACCATACATTGCCATGTGGGGAGCGACGCAAGCTATTCCGTCTTTCGATTTGGGCTGGCGGATTCTTTTCCCGGTTTATATGATAGTGGCCGTTGTCGCCATTCTTCTGCTCAACGCCACGCAGATTGAAGAAGAAAAGGAAGAAGGTAAACCGTCTACTTTCGGACAATGCCTTGCCTTGCTCGGCAAGCCGTTTATCCTGCTTTGCTTTATCGGTATCATGTGTCATGTCGGTATCGACGTGGGCACAAACACTACCGCCCCGAAGATTTTAATGGAGCGCATCGGAATGGGATTGGATGATGCAGCTTTTGCAACGAGTCTTTATTTCATTTTCCGTACGGCAGGGTGTTTCCTCGGATCTTTCATATTGCGCAAGATGTCCGCGAAGTCTTTCTTCGCTGTCAGTGTTATTATGATGTTGGCAGCCATGATTGGCTTGTTTATCTTCCACGAAAAGGCAATCATTTATGTTTGTATCGCTTTGATAGGTTTTGGCAACTCGAATGTGTTCTCCGTTATCTTCTCGCAGGCATTGCTTTATTTGCCGGGTAAGAAAAACGAAGTTTCCGGTCTGATGATTATGGGACTTTTCGGCGGAACGGTGTTCCCGCTGGCTATGGGAGTGGCTTCGGACACTTCAATGGGGCAGAACGGCGCAATTGCCGTCATGACTGTCGGTGTACTTTATTTGCTGTTTTATACGTTCCGTATCAGAAAATAATTTTATATTTGAGAATCAATTAAACTCTGTTTATCATGAATAATATAATAGTAGGAATGGGTGAAGCGCTTTGGGACGTGTTGCCCGAAGGAAAGAAAATAGGCGGTGCTCCGGCAAACTTCGCTTATCATGTTTCACAATTCGGCTTTGACAGCCGTGTGGTCAGTGCAGTGGGCAATGACGAACTGGGTGACGAGATCATGTCGGTATTCAAGGAAAAGAAACTGAATACTCAGATTGAACGGGTAGATTATCCTACGGGTACAGTACAAGTGACACTGGACGCTGAAGGGGTGCCTTGCTATGAAATTAAGGAAGGTGTCGCCTGGGATAACATTCCTTTCACGGACGAACTGAAACGTTTGGCGCTGAACACACGTGCCGTTTGTTTCGGATCACTGGCACAGCGCAACGAAGCAAGCCGTGCCACTATCAACCGTTTCTTGGATACAATGCCCGAGATAGATGGACAATTAAAGATATTTGACATCAATCTCCGTCAGGACTTCTACACCAAAGAAGTGTTGCGTGACTCTTTCCAACGTTGTAATGTCTTGAAGATAAACGATGAAGAGCTGGTGACTATCAGTCGTATGTTCGGTTATCCGGGCATTGACTTGCAGGATAAGTGCTGGATTCTGTTAGCTAAATACAACCTGAAAATGCTGATTCTGACTTGCGGCATCAATGGCAGCTATGTATTTACTCCGGGGGTTGTTTCCTTCCAGGAGACTCCGAAAGTCCCCGTGGCCGATACGGTAGGTGCAGGCGATTCCTTTACGGCTGCCTTCTGTGCTTCCATATTGAATGGAAAGCCGGTGCCCGAAGCACACAAACTGGCTGTGGAAGTCTCTGCTTACGTTTGTACGCAGAGCGGGGCGATGCCGGAACTGCCGCAGGTGTTGAAAGACAGACTATTATAATCCTATTTTACATATTGGCAGATTGAATCAGTATCTGTTATCTATGTAGAACCTCTCAAAGTTAAATGTTATGCTTTGAGAGGTTCTGTTTTGATAACGTATGCTTTGAAAAAGCAAGCTACTGGCGGTAAAATGAGATTAACGGATATAACAGATATGGAGAACTTTTTCCGTCTTATTCAATCTGTTCTTTGTGTTCTTTTGAAAGAAAACCATTATCTTTATCCCGATATAGAATAGGATTTTGTATGGTAAGAGGTACGATGAAGAAAGAAAAGCACAGTGCTATGAGATATTTTCGTTGGACGGCAATACTGCTTTGCCTTATTGGGATAACGGCGTGTCGGCAGGATACTCCCCGTTTTCGTATCGGTGTGGCGCAATGTAGTGATGATTCGTGGCGACATAAGATGAATGATGAGATACTTCGTGAAGCGATGTTCTATGATGGTGTATCTGTCGAGATACGTTCTGCCGGTGATGATAACCGCAGACAGGCGGAAGATATTCATTACTTTATGGATAAGGGAATGGATTTGCTGATCATCTCAGCTAATGAGGCTGCCCCCATGACTCCAATTGTTGAGGAGGCTTACCGGAAAGGAATTCCGGTCATCACGGTCGACCGGAAAATTCTTTCGGATAAATATACTGCTTATATTGGTGCGGATAATTATGAAATCGGTCGTGCGGTAGGCAATTATATCGCTTCCCGCCTGAAAGGGAAAGGTAATATCGTTGAACTGACTGGGTTAAGTGGCTCGACTCCCGCCATGGAACGTCATCAGGGATTTATGGCTGCTATCAGTCATTTTCCCGAGATAAAGCTGATTGATAAAGCAGATGCGGCTTGGGAGCGTGGGCCGGCAGAAGTAGAAATGGACAGTATGCTTCGACGTCACTCGAAGATTGATGCTGTGTATGCGCATAATGACCGAATAGCTCCGGGAGCTTATCAGGCCGCCAAAAAAGCCGGACGGGAAAAAGAAATGATTTTTGTAGGCATTGACGCCCTGCCTGGTAAGGGAAATGGTCTGGAACTCGTGCTCGATAGTGTATTGGACGCGACTTTCATTTATCCTACCAATGGAGATAAAGTACTGCAACTGGCAATGAACATTCTCGAAAAGAAATCTTATCCTCGCGAAACGGTGATGAATACGGCTGTTGTCGACCGTACCAATGCGCATATCATGCAACTTCAGACTACTCATATTTCAGAACTCGACCAAAAAATCGAAACACTGAACGGACGTATCAGTGGTTATCTTTCAAGGGTAGCTACCCAGCAGGTTATCATGTATGGAAGTTTGTTGATTCTGTTATTGGTGGCCGGATTGCTACTTGTCGTTTATAAATCTCTCCGTTCCAAGAACCGGTTGAATAGGGAATTATCAGAACAGAAGAAGCAACTCGAAGAACAGCGGGATAAATTGGAGGAACAGCGTGACCAACTGATTCAACTGTCGCATCAACTGGAAGAAGCGACTCATGCCAAACTGGTTTTCTTTACGAATATCTCTCATGATTTCCGTACCCCTCTGACTTTGGTTGCTGATCCTGTGGAACAATTATTGGCAGACAGAACGCTGACCGGAGATCAGCACCGGATGTTGTTGCTCATTCAGCGTAACGTAAATATTCTCTTGCGCTTGGTCAATCAGATTCTGGACTTCCGTAAATATGAGAACGGAAAAATGGAATATACTCCTGTTTCGGTAGATATCCTTTCTTCTTTTGAAGGGTGGAATGAATCTTTCCAGGCGGCAGCCCGTAAGAAGCATATCCATTTCTCTTTCGATAATATGCCGGATTCGAATTATCATACACAAGCCGATGTGGAGAAGTTGGAACGGATTTATTTTAATCTTCTGTCGAACGCTTTTAAGTTTACGCCGGAAAATGGAAAAGTTGCCGTCCGTTTGTCCACCTTGACAAAAGATGATAGCCGTTGGATTCGTTTTACTGTATCTAATACTGGTTCGATGATTTCTGCCGAACATATTCGTAATATTTTTGATCGTTTTTATAAAATAGATATGCATCATGCCGGTTCGGGAATAGGATTGGCTTTAGTAAAGGCTTTCGTCGAACTGCACGGTGGAACTATATCAGTGGAAAGTGATGAAAAGCAAGGAACTGTTTTTACTGTCGATTTACCGGTACGGACCTGCGAAGTGTCTTCTTTGGAAGATTCTTCCGCAACCTCTGCTTCCGAAGTATCTCCCTTGAATAACGCTGTGCCCGTTGAAGAAGAGGAACTGGAGAAGAACTATGATTCTTCCAAACCTTCTGTACTTATCATTGATGATAATGCGGATATTCGTCTGTATGTTCATGGATTACTTCATGCAGACTATGCTGTCATTGAAGCGGCAGATGGTTCGGAAGGTATCCGCAAAGCTATGAAATATGTCCCGGATTTGATTATCTCCGATGTAATGATGCCCGGTATTGACGGCGTTGAATGTTGCCGCCGTCTGAAAAGCGAACTGCAAACATGCCATATTCCTGTTATCTTATTAACAGCCTGTTCTTTAGATGAACAGAGGATTCAAGGGTACGACGGTGGTGCGGATTCTTATATCTCCAAACCTTTCAGTTCTCAATTACTGTTGGCACGTGTTCGTAATCTGATAGATTCGCATCGCCGTCTGAAACAATTCTTTGGTGATGGACAGGCATTGGCGAAAGAAGATGTTTGTGATATGGACAAGGAATTTGTAGAGAAATTCAAAGCTTTGATTGATGAGAAGATGGGAGATTCCGGTTTGAACGTAGAAGATTTGGGCAAAGATATGGGGTTGAGCCGCGTACAGCTTTATCGTAAGATAAAATCCTTGACTAATTATTCTCCGAAGGAATTACGCCGTATTGCCCGTCTAAAGAAAGCCGCGTCTCTGCTTGCTTCATCGGATATGACAGTGTCGGAGATTGGTTATGAAGTCGGTTTCAGTTCCCCTTCTTATTTTGCCAAATGTTATAAAGAACTGTTTGGGGAGAGCCCGACAGATTTATTAAAGAGAAAAGGATAAAACAGGATAGTTTACGTCGAAATATAATAAGAAAGTCCGCCTCCCAATAATGGGTAAGTTTACCATTATTGGGAGGCGGACTTTCTTATTTGTATGAGTTAGTAATGAATCAATAGATTGTCGTCGGCATTTCCTTGGTTATACCAGTTCTGTTCATTCTTGCCACCACTTTGTGCCCATTTGGCAAAACCTTTATAGGCTTTCAGGAAATCACCTTTTTCAATGGTGTGTGCTACATTTTCCGGTACTCTTAATCCCCAGATCAGACGTTCGTTACTATAATAGTAGTTATCGTCTTCTTCCTCTCCATCTTCATATATCGGATATAAATTTTTGT
>ENA-UERQ01001049-UERQ01001049.1-human-gut-metagenome-genome-assembly--contig:-NODE-1049-length-15791-cov-3.696258_pt1 | contig 15791 bp, 18 predicted proteins | sample MGYA00242986_ERZ507987 | MGnify/ENA primary metagenome ERZ507987 (study PRJEB26167, sample SAMN06115429) | human gut metagenome | host: Homo sapiens | place: China:Chongqing | collected 2015-04-15...
TATTATCCTGCATTGTTAAAAACGGCAGAATCCTATGTGACAACAATTAAACGATAGTTAAATGGATTGATGAAAATTAAAACTATATAGGTGGATGCTCAGCCTATTGGAGGAGGGGGGCACTCAGAATCCTGTGGAATGAAATAAACCGCTCTTTCTGTCCATTACCCTTTTAGCTGCGCTGTATCGTCGCCGTATTCCCGCATTAACCATGACCGTAGCCCGACGGGGAATTCCTTCTGCGTGAGTGTGCGGGAATAATCAAAAACGATGCACACCGGGTTTTACTGTGCTGACAGACGCAGGGTTACCCTCATAGTCGCTTTTCCGGTGCGATGGTGGAAGAAACCGGGATGTTTATTCATCATCACTTTGGATTGATGTACATGCTCTCTTTTCTGACGTTAGTCTCCGACGGCAGGCTTCAATGACCCAGGCTGAGAAATTCCCAGACCCTTTTTGCTCAAGAGCGATGTTAATTTGTTCAATCATTTGGTTAGGAAAGCGGATGTTGCGGGTTGTTGTTCTGCGGGTTCTGTTCTTCGTTGACATGAGGTTGTCCCGTATTCAGTGTCGCTGATTTGTATTGTCTGAAGTTGTTTTTACGTTAAGTTGATGCAGATCAATTAATACGATACCTGCGTCATAATTGATTATTTGACGTGGTTTGATGGCGTAGATGCACGTTGTGACATGTAGATGATAATTATTATCATTTTGTGGGTCCTTTCCGGCGATCCGACAGGTTACGGGGCGGCGACCTCGCGGGTTTTCGCTATTTATGAAAATTTTCCGGTTTAAGGCGTTTCCGTTCTTCTTCGTCGTAACTTAATGTTTTTATTTAAAATACCCCCTGAAAAGAAAGGAAACGACAGGTGCTGAAAGCGAGCTTTTTGGCCTCTGTCGTTTCCTTTCTCTGTTTTTGTCCGTGGAATGAACAATGGAAGTCAACAAAAAGCAGCTGGCTGACATTTTCGGTGCGAGTATCCGTACCATTCAGAACTGGCAGGAACAGGGAATGCCCGTTCTGCGAGGCGGTGGCAAGGGTAATGAGGTGCTTTATGACTCTGCCGCCGTTATAAGATGGTATGCCGAAAGGGATGCTGAAATTGAGAACGAAAAGCTGCGCCGGGAGGTTGAAGAACTGCGGCAGGCCAGCGAGGCAGATCTCCAGCCAGGGACTATTGAGTACGAACGCCATCGACTTACGCGTGCGCAGGCCGACGCACAGGAGCTGAAAAATGCCAGAGACTCCGCTGAAGTGGTGGAAACCGCATTCTGTACTTTCGTGCTGTCGCGGATCGCAGGTGAAATTGCCAGTATTCTCGACGGGATCCCCCTGTCGGTGCAGCGGCGTTTTCCGGAACTGGAAAACCGACATGTTGATTTCCTGAAACGGGATATCATCAAAGCCATGAACAAAGCAGCCGCGCTGGATGAACTGATACCGGGGTTGCTGAGTGAATATATCGAACAGTCAGGTTAACAGGCTGCGGCATTTTGTCCGCGCCGGGCTTCGCTCACTGTTCAGGCCGGAGCCACAGACCGCCGTTGAATGGGCGGATGCTAATTACTATCTCCCGAAAGAATCCGCATACCAGGAAGGGCGCTGGGAAACACTGCCCTTTCAGCGGGCCATCATGAATGCGATGGGCAGCGACTACATCCGTGAGGTGAATGTGGTGAAGTCTGCCCGTGTCGGTTATTCCAAAATGCTGCTGGGTGTTTATGCCTACTTTATAGAGCATAAGCAGCGCAACACCCTTATCTGGTTGCCGACGGATGGTGATGCCGAGAACTTTATGAAAACCCACGTTGAGCCGACCATCCGCGATATTCCGTCGCTGCTGGCGCTGGCTCCGTGGTATGGCAAAAAGCACCGGGATAACACGCTCACTATGAAGCGTTTTTCCAATGGTCGTGGCTTCTGGTGCCTGGGCGGTAAAGCGGCAAAAAACTACCGTGAAAAGTCAGTGGATGTGGCGGGTTATGATGAACTTGCTGCCTTTGATGATGATATTGAACAGGAAGGCTCTCCGACGTTCCTGGGTGACAAGCGTATTGAAGGCTCGGTCTGGCCAAAGTCCATCCGTGGCTCCACGCCAAAAGTGAGAGGCACCTGTCAGATTGAGCGTGCAGCCAGTGAATCCCCGCATTTTATGCGTTTTCATGTTGCCTGCCCGCATTGCGGGGAGGAGCAGTATCTTAAATTTGGCGACAAAGAGACGCCGTTTGGCCTCAAATGGACGCCGGATGACCCCTCCAGCGTGTTTTATCTCTGCGAGCATAATGCCTGCGTCATCCGCCAGCAGGAGCTGGACTTTACTGATGCCCGTTATATCTGCGAAAAGACCGGGATCTGGACCCGTGATGGCATTCTCTGGTTTTCGTCATCCGGTGAAGAGATTGAGCCACCTGACAGTGTGACCTTTCACATCTGGACAGCGTACAGCCCGTTCACCACCTGGGTGCAGATTGTCAAAGACTGGATGAAAACGAAAGGGGATACGGGAAAACGTAAAACCTTCGTAAACACCACGCTCGGTGAGACGTGGGAGGCGAAAATTGGCGAACGTCCGGATGCTGAAGTGATGGCAGAGCGGAAAGAGCATTATTCAGCGCCCGTTCCTGACCGTGTGGCTTACCTGACCGCCGGTATCGACTCCCAGCTGGACCGCTACGAAATGCGCGTATGGGGATGGGGGCCGGGTGAGGAAAGCTGGCTGATTGACCGGCAGATTATTATGGGCCGCCACGACGATGAACAGACGCTGCTGCGTGTGGATGAGGCCATCAATAAAACCTATACCCGCCGGAATGGTGCAGAAATGTCGATATCCCGTATCTGCTGGGATACTGGCGGGATTGACCCGACCATTGTGTATGAACGCTCGAAAAAACATGGGCTGTTCCGGGTGATCCCCATTAAAGGGGCATCCGTCTACGGAAAGCCGGTGGCCAGCATGCCACGTAAGCGAAACAAAAACGGGGTTTACCTTACCGAAATCGGTACGGATACCGCGAAAGAGCAGATTTATAACCGCTTCACACTGACGCCGGAAGGGGATGAACCGCTTCCCGGTGCCGTTCACTTCCCGAATAACCCGGATATTTTTGATCTGACCGAAGCGCAGCAGCTGACTGCTGAAGAGCAGGTCGAAAAATGGGTGGATGGCAGGAAAAAAATACTGTGGGACAGCAAAAAGCGACGCAATGAGGCACTCGACTGCTTCGTTTATGCGCTGGCGGCGCTGCGCATCAGTATTTCCCGCTGGCAGCTGGATCTCAGTGCACTGCTGGCGAGCCTGCAGGAAGAGGATGGTGCAGCAACCAACAAGAAAACACTGGCAGATTACGCCCGTGCCTTATCCGGAGAGGATGAATGACGCGACAGGAAGAACTTGCCGCTGCCCGTGCGGCACTGCATGACCTGATGACAGGTAAACGGGTGGCAACAGTACAGAAAGACGGACGGCGAGTGGAGTTTACGGCCACTTCCGTGTCTGACCTGAAAAAATATATTGCAGAGCTGGAAGTGCAGACCGGCATGACACAGCGACGCAGGGGACCTGCAGGATTTTATGTATGAAAACGCCCACCATTCCCACCCTTCTGGGGCCGGACGGCATGACATCGCTGCGTGAATATGCCGGTTATCACGGCGGTGGCAGCGGATTTGGTGGGCAGTTGCGGGCGTGGAACCCACCGGGTGAAAGTGTGGATGCAGCCCTGCTGCCCAACTTTACCCGTGGCAATGCCCGCGCAGACGATCTGGTACGCAATAACGGCTATGCCGCCAACGCCATCCAGCTGCATCAGGATCATATCGTCGGGTCTTTTTTCCGGCTCAGTCATCGCCCAAGCTGGCGCTATCTGGGCATCGGGGAGGAAGAAGCCCGTGCCTTTTCCCGCGAGGTTGAAGCGGCATGGAAAGAGTTTGCCGAGGATGACTGCTGCTGCATTGACGTTGAGCGAAAACGCACGTTTACCATGATGATTCGGGAAGGTGTGGCCATGCACGCCTTTAACGGTGAACTGTTCGTTCAGGCCACCTGGGATACCAGTTCGTCGCGGCTTTTCCGGACACAGTTCCGGATGGTCAGCCCGAAGCGCATCAGCAACCCGAACAATACCGGCGACAGCCGGAACTGCCGTGCCGGTGTGCAGATTAATGACAGCGGTGCGGCGCTGGGATATTACGTCAGCGAGGACGGCTATCCTGGCTGGATGCCGCAGAAATGGACATGGATACCCCGTGAGTTACCCGGCGGGCGCGCCTCGTTCATTCACGTTTTTGAACCCGTGGAGGACGGGCAGACCCGCGGTGCAAATGTGTTTTACAGCGTGATGGAGCAGATGAAGATGCTCGACACGCTGCAGAACACGCAGCTGCAGAGCGCCATTGTGAAGGCGATGTATGCCGCCACCATTGAGAGTGAGCTGGATACGCAGTCAGCGATGGATTTTATTCTGGGCGCGAACAGTCAGGAGCAGCGGGAAAGGCTGACCGGCTGGATTGGTGAAATTGCCGCGTATTACGCCGCAGCACCGGTCCGTCTGGGAGGCGCAAAAGTGCCGCACCTGATGCCGGGGGACTCACTGAACCTGCAGACGGCTCAGGACACGGATAACGGCTACTCCGTGTTTGAGCAGTCACTGCTGCGGTATATCGCTGCCGGGCTGGGTGTCTCGTATGAGCAGCTTTCCCGGAATTACGCCCAGATGAGCTACTCCACGGCACGGGCCAGTGCGAACGAGTCGTGGGCGTACTTTATGGGGCGGCGAAAATTCGTCGCATCCCGTCAGGCGAGCCAGATGTTTCTGTGCTGGCTGGAAGAGGCCATCGTTCGCCGCGTGGTGACGTTACCTTCAAAAGCGCGCTTCAGTTTTCAGGAAGCCCGCAGTGCCTGGGGGAACTGCGACTGGATAGGCTCCGGTCGTATGGCCATCGATGGTCTGAAAGAAGTACAGGAAGCGGTGATGCTGATAGAAGCCGGACTGAGCACCTACGAGAAAGAGTGCGCGAAACGCGGTGACGACTATCAGGAAATTTTTGCCCAGCAGGTCCGTGAAACGATGGAGCGCCGCGCAGCCGGTCTTAAACCGCCCGCCTGGGCGGCAGCGACATTTGAATCCGGACTGCGACAATCAACAGAGGAGGAGAAGAGTGACAGCAGAGCTGCGTAATCTCCCGCATATTGCCAGCATGGCTTTTAATGAGCCGCTGATGCTTGAACCCGCCTATGCGCGGGTTTTCTTTTGTGCGCTTGCAGGCCAGCTTGGGATCAGCCGCCTGACGGATGCAGTATCCGGCGACAGCCTGACTGCCGGAGAGGCACCCGCGGCGCTGGCGTTATCCGGTGATGATGACGGACCACGACAGGCCCGCAGTTATCAGGTCATGAACGGCATCGCCGTGCTGCCGGTGTCCGGCACGCTGGTCAGCCGGACGCGGGCGCTGCAGCCGTATTCGGGGATGACCGGTTACAACGGCATTATCGCCCGTCTGCAACAGGCTGCCAGCGACCCGATGGTGGACGGCATTCTGCTCGATATGGACACACCGGGCGGGATGGTGGCGGGAGCATTTGACTGCGCTGACATCATCGCCCGTGTGCGTGACATAAAACCGGTATGGGCGCTGGCCAACGACATGAACTGCAGTGCAGGTCAGCTGCTTGCCAGTGCCGCCTCCCGGCGTCTGGTCACGCAGACCGCCCGGACAGGCTCCATCGGCGTCATGATGGCTCACAGTAATTACGGTGCTGCGCTGGAGAAACAGGGCGTGGAAATCACGCTGATTTACAGCGGCAGCCATAAGGTGGATGGCAACCCCTACAGCCATCTTCCGGATGACGTCCGGGAGACACTGCAGTCCCGGATGGACGCAACCCGCCGGATGTTTGCACAGAAGGTGTCGGCATATACCGGCCTGTCTGTGCAGGCTGTGCTGGATACCGAGGCTGCAGTGTACAGCGGTCAGGAGGCCATTGATGCCGGACTGGCTGATGAACTTGTTAACAGCACCGATGCGATCACCGTCATGCGTGATGCACTGGATGCACGTAAATCCCGTCTCTCAGGAGGGCGAATGACCAAAGAGACTCAATCAACAACTGTTTCAGCCACTGCTTCGCAGGCTGACGTTACTGACGTGGTGCCAGCGACGGAGGGCGAAAACGCCAGCGCGGCGCAGCCGGACGTGAACGCGCAGATCACCGCAGCGGTTGCGGCAGAAAACAGCCGCATTATGGGGATCCTCAACTGTGAGGAGGCTCACGGACGCGAAGAACAGGCACGCGTGCTGGCCGAAACCCCCGGTATGACCGTGGAAACGGCCCGCCGCATTCTGGCCGCAGCACCACAGAGTGCACAGGCGCGCAGTGACACTGCGCTGGATCGTCTGATGCAGGGGGCACCGGCACCGCTGGCTGCAGGTAACCCGGCATCTGATGCCGTTAACGATTTGCTGAACACACCAGTGTAAGGGATGTTTATGACGAGCAAAGAAACCTTTACCCATTACCAGCCGCTGGGCAACAGTGACCCGGCTCATACCGCAACCGCGCCCGGCGGATTGAGTGCGAAAGCGCCTGCAATGACCCCGCTGATGCTGGACACCTCCACCCGTAAGCTGGTTGCGTGGGATGGCACCACCGACGGTGCTGCCGTTGGCATTCTTGCAGTTGCTGCTGACCAGACCAGCACCACACTGACGTTCTACAAGTCCGGCACGTTCCGTTATGAGGATGTGCTCTGGCCGGAGGCTGCCAGCGACGAGACGAAAAAACGGACCGCGTTTGCCGGAACGGCAATCAGCATCGTTTAATCTTCCCCTTCATCAACAAAGGCCGCCTGTGCGGCTTTTTTTACGGGATTTTTTTATGTCGATGTACACAACCGCCCAGCTGCTGGCGGCAAATGAGCAGAAATTTAAGTTTGATCCGCTGTTTCTGCGTCTCTTTTTCCGTGAGAGCTATCCCTTCACCACGGAGAAAGTCTATCTCTCACAAATTCCGGGACTGGTAAACATGGCGCTGTACGTTTCGCCGATTGTTTCCGGTGAGGTTATCCGTTCCCGTGGCGGCTCCACCTCTGAATTTACGCCGGGATATGTCAAGCCGAAGCATGAAGTGAATCCGCAGATGACCCTGCGTCGCCTGCCGGATGAAGATCCGCAGAATCTGGCGGACCCGGCTTACCGCCGCCGTCGCATCATCATGCAGAACATGCGTGACGAAGAGCTGGCCATTGCTCAGGTCGAAGAGATGCAGGCAGTTTCTGCCGTGCTCAAGGGCAAATACACCATGACCGGTGAAGCCTTCGATCCGGTTGAGGTGGATATGGGCCGCAGTGCGGCGAACAACATCACGCAGTCCGGCGGCACGGAGTGGAGCAAGCGTGACAAGTCCACGTATGACCCGACCGACGATATCGAAGCCTACGCGCTGAACGCCAGCGGTGTGGTGAATATCATCGTGTTTGATCCGAAAGGCTGGGCGCTGTTCCGTTCCTTCAAAGCCGTCAAGGAGAAGCTGGATACCCGTCGCGGCTCTCATTCCGAGCTGGAGACAGCGGTAAAAGACCTGGGCGAAGCGGTGTCCTATAAGGGGATGTATGGCGATACGGCGATCGTCGTGTATTCCGGACAGTACGTGGAAAACGACGTCAAAAAGAACTTCCTGCCGGACAACACGATGGTGCTGGGGAACACTCAGGCACGCGGTCTGCGCACCTATGGCTGCATTCAGGATGCGGACGCACAGCGCGAAGGTATTAACGCCTCTGCCCGTTACCCGAAAAACTGGGTGACCACCGGCGATCCGGCGCGTGAGTTCACCATGATTCAGTCAGCACCGCTGATGCTGCTGGCTGATCCTGATGCGTTCGTGTCCGTACAACTGGCGTAATCATGGCCCTTCGGGGCCATTTTCTCTCTGTGGAGGAGTCCATGACGAAAGATGAACTGATTGCCCGCCTCCGCTCGCTGGGTGAGCAACTGAACCGTGATGTCAGCCTGACGGGGACGAAAGAAGAACTGGCGCTCCGTGTGGCAGAGCTGGAAGAGGAGCTTGATGACACGGATGACGCTGCCGGTCAGGATACCCCTCTCAGACCGGAAAATGCGCTGACCGGACATGAAAATGAGGTGGTATCAGCGCAGCCGGATACCGTGACTGATACGGCTGATCTGGTCACGGTTGTGGCACTGGTGACGCTGCATACTGATGCACTTCACGCCATCCGGGATGAACCTGTGGCATTTGTGCTGCCGGGAACGGCGTTCCGTGTCTCTGCCGGTGTGGCAACCGAAATGACAGAACGCGGCCTGGCCAGAATGCAATAACGGGAGGCGCTGTGGCTGATTTCGATAACCTGTTCGATGCTGCCATTGCCCGCGCCGATGAAACGATACGCGGGTACATGGGAACGTCAGCCACCATGACATCCGGTGAGCAGTCCGGTGCTGTGATACGTGGTGTTTTTGATGACCCTGAAAATATCAGCTATGCCGGACAGGGCGTGCGCGTTGAAGGCTCCAGCCCGTCCCTGTTTGTCCGGACTGATGATGTGCGGCAGCTGCGGCGCGGCGACACGCTGACCATCGGTGAGGAAAACTTCTGGATAGACCGGATTTCGCCGGATGATGGCGGAAGCTGTCATCTCTGGCTTGGGCGGGGCGTACCGCCTGCCGTTAACCGTCGCCGCTGAAAGGGGGATGTATGGCCATAAAAGGTCTTGAGCAGGCCGTTGAAAACCTCAGCCGTATCAGCAAAACGGCGGTGCCTGGTGCCGCCGCAATGGCCATTAACCGCGTTGCTTCATCCGCGATATCGCAGTCGGCGTCACAGGTTGCCCGTGAGACAAAGGTACGCCGGAAACTGGTAAAGGAAAGGGCCAGGCTGAAAAGGGCCACGGTCAAAAATCCGCAGGCCAGAATCAGGGTTAACCGGGGGGATTTGCCCGTAATAAAGCTGGGTAACGCGCGGATTGTCCTGTCCCGACGCAGGCGTCGTAAAAAGGGGCAGCGTTCAGCCCTGAAAGGTGGCGGCAGCGTGCTTGTGGTGGGAAACCGTCGTATTCCCGGCGCGTTTATTCAGCAACTGAAAAATGGCCGGTGGCATGTCATGCAGCGTGTGGCCGGGAAAAACCGTTACCCCATTGATGTGGTGAAAATCCCGATGGCGGTGCCGCTGACCACGGCGTTTAAACAGAATATTGAACGGATACGGCGTGAACGTCTTCCGAAAGAGCTGGGCTATGCGCTGCAGCATCAACTGAGAATGGTAATAAAGCGATGAAACATACTGAACTCCGTGCAGCCGTACTGGATGCACTGGAGAAGCATGACACCGGGGCGACGCTTTTTGATGGTCGCCCCGCTGTTTTTGATGAGGCGGATTTTCCGGCAATTGCCGTTTATCTCATCGGCGCTGAATACACGGGCGAAGAGCTGGACAGCGATACCTGGCAGGCGGAGCTGCATATTGAAGTTTTCCTGCCTGCTCAGGTGCCGGATTCAGAGCTGGATGCGTGGATGGAGTCCCGGATTTATCCGGTGATGAGCGATGTCCCGGCACTGTCAGATTTGATCACCAGTATGGTGGCCAGCGGCTATGACTACCGGCGCGACGATGATGCGGGCCTGTGGAGTTCAGCCGATCTGACTTATGTCATTACCTATGAAATGTGAGGACGATATGCCTGTACCAAATCCAGTAATGCCGGTGAAAGGGGCCGGGACCACACTGTGGGTTTATAAGGGGAGCGGTGACCCTTATGCGAACCCGCTTTCAGACGTTGACTGGTCGCGTCTGGCAAAAGTTAAAGACCTGACGCCCGGCGAACTGACCGCTGAGTCCTATGACGACAGCTATCTCGATGATGAAGATGCAGACTGGACTGCGACCGGGCAGGGGCAGAAATCTGCCGGAGATACCAGCTTCACGCTGGCGTGGATGCCCGGAGAGCAGGGGCAGCAGGCGCTGCTGGCGTGGTTTAATGAAGGTGATACCCGTGCCTATAAAATCCGCTTCCCGAACGGCACGGTCGATGTGTTCCGTGGCTGGGTCAGCAGTATCGGTAAGGCGGTGACGGCGAAGGAAGTGATCACCCGCACGGTGAAGGTCACCAATGTGGGACGTCCGTCGATGGCAGAAGATCGCAGCACGGTGACGGCGACAACCGGCATGACTGTGACGCCTGCCAGCACCTCGGTGGTGAAAGGGCAGAGCACCACGCTGACCGTGGCATTCCAGCCGGAAGGCGCAACCGACAAGAGCTTCCGTGCGGTGTCTGCGGATAAAACAAAAGCCACCGTGTCGGTCAGTGGTATGACCATCACCGTGAAAGGTGTTGCTGCAGGCAAGGTCAACATTCCGGTCGTATCCGGTAATGGTGAGTTTGCTGCGGTTGCAGAAATCAACGTCACCGCCAGTTAATCCGGAGAGTCAGCGATGTTCCTGAAAACCGAATCATTTGAACATAACGGTGTGACCGTCACGCTTTCTGAACTGTCAGCCCTGCAGCGTATTGAGCATCTCGCCCTGATGAAACGGCAGGCAGAACAGGCGGAGTCAGACAGCAACCGGAAGTTTACTGTGGAAGACGCCATCAGAACCGGCGCGTTTCTGGTGGCGATGTCCCTGTGGCATAACCATCCGAAGAAGACAAAGCTGCCTTCCATGAATGAAGCCGTTAAACAGATTGAGCAGGAAGTGCTTACCACCTGGCCCACGGAGGCAATTTCTCATGCTGAAAACGTGGTGTACCGGCTGTCCGGTATGTATGAGTTTGTGGTGAATGATGCCCCTGAACAGGCAGAGGACGCCGGGCCTGCAGAGCCTGTTTCTGCGGGAAAGTGTTCGACGGTGAGCTGAGTTTTGCCCTGAAACTGGCGCGTGAGATGGGGCGACCCGACTGGCGTGCCATGCTTGCCGGGATGTCATCCACGGAGTATGCCGACTGGCACCGCTTTTACAGTACCCATTATTTTCATGATGTTCTGCTGGATATGCACTTTTCCGGGCTGACGTACACCGTGCTCAGCCTGTTTTTCAGCGATCCGGATATGCATCCGCTGGATTTCAGTCTGCTGAACCGGCGTGAGGCTGACGAAGAGCCTGAAGATGATGTGCTGATGCAGAAAGCGGCAGGGCTTGCCGGAGGCGTCCGCTTTGGCCCGGACGGGAATGAAGTTATCCCCGCTTCCCCGGATGTGGCGGACATGACGGAGGATGACGTAATGCTGATGACAGTATCAGAAGGGATCGCAGGAGGAGTCCGGTATGGCTGAACCGGTAGGCGATCTGGTCGTTGATTTAAGTCTGGATGCGGCCAGATTTGACGAGCAGATGGCCAGAGTCAGGCGTCATTTTTCCGGTACGGAAAGTGATGCGAAAAAAACAGCGGCAGTCGTTGAACAGTCGCTGAGCCGACAGGCGCTGGCTGCACAGAAAGCGGGGATTTCCGTCGGGCAGTATAAAGCCGCCATGCGTATGCTGCCTGCGCAGTTCACTGACGTGGCCACGCAGCTTGCAGGCGGGCAAAGTCCGTGGCTGATCCTGCTGCAACAGGGGGGTCAGGTGAAGGACTCCTTCGGCGGGATGATCCCCATGTTCCGGGGGCTTGCCGGTGCGATCACCCTGCCGATGGTGGGGGCCACCTCGCTGGCGGTGGCGACCGGTGCGCTGGCGTATGCCTGGTATCAGGGCAACTCAACCCTGTCCGATTTCAACAAAACGCTGGTCCTTTCCGGCAATCAGGCGGGACTGACGGCAGATCGTATGCTGGTCCTGTCCAGAGCCGGGCAGGCGGCAGGGCTGACGTTTAACCAGACCAGCGAGTCACTCAGCGCACTGGTTAAGGCGGGGGTAAGCGGTGAGGCTCAGATTGCGTCCATCAGCCAGAGTGTGGCGCGTTTCTCCTCTGCATCCGGCGTGGAGGTGGACAAGGTCGCTGAAGCCTTCGGGAAGCTGACCACAGACCCGACGTCGGGGCTGACGGCGATGGCACGCCAGTTCCATAACGTGACGGCGGAGCAGATTGCGTATGTTGCTCAGTTGCAGCGTTCCGGCGATGAAGCCGGGGCATTGCAGGCGGCGAACGAGGCCGCAACGAAAGGGTTTGATGACCAGACCCGCCGCCTGAAAGAGAACATGGGCACGCTGGAGACCTGGGCAGACAGGACAGCGCGGGCATTCAAATCCATGTGGGATGCGGTGCTGGATATTGGTCGTCCTGATACCGCGCAGGAGATGCTGATTAAGGCAGAGGCTGCGTTTAAGAAAGCAGACGACATCTGGAATCTGCGCAAGGATGATTATTTTGTTAACGATGAAGCGCGGGCGCGTTACTGGGATGATCGTGAAAAGGCCCGTCTTGCGCTTGAAGCCGCCCGAAAGAAGGCTGAGCAGCAGACTCAACAGGACAAAAATGCGCAGCAGCAGAGCGATACCGAAGCGTCACGGCTGAAATATACCGAAGAGGCGCAGAAGGCTTACGAACGGCTGCAGACGCCGCTGGAGAAATATACCGCCCGTCAGGAAGAACTGAACAAGGCACTGAAAGACGGGAAAATCCTGCAGGCAGATTACAACACGCTGATGGCGGCGGCGAAAAAGGATTATGAAGCGACGCTGAAAAAGCCGAAACAGTCCGGCGTGAAGGTGTCTGCGGGCGATCGTCAGGAAGACAGTGCTCATGCTGCCCTGCTGACGCTTCAGGCAGAACTCCGGACGCTGGAGAAGCATGCCGGAGCGAATGAGAAAATCAGCCAGCAGCGCCGGGATTTGTGGAAGGCAGAAAGTCAGTTCGCGGTACTGGAGGAGGCGGCACAACGTCGCCAGCTGTCCGCACAGGAGAAATCCCTGCTGGCGCATAAAGATGAGACGCTGGAGTACAAACGCCAGCTGGCTGCACTTGGCGACAAGGTTACGTATCAGGAGCGCCTGAACGCGCTGGCGCAGCAGGCGGATAAATTCGCACAGCAGCAACGGGCAAAACGGGCCGCCATTGATGCGAAAAGCCGGGGGCTGACTGACCGGCAGGCAGAACGGGAAGCCACGGAACAGCGCCTGAAGGAACAGTATGGCGATAATCCGCTGGCGCTGAATAACGTCATGTCAGAGCAGAAAAAGACCTGGGCGGCTGAAGACCAGCTTCGCGGGAGCTGGATGGCAGGCCTCAGGTCCGGCTGGAGTGAGTGGGAAGAGAGCGCCACGGACAGTATGTCGCAGGTTAAAAGTGCAGCCACGCAGACCTTTGATGGTATTGCACAGAATATGGCGGCGATGCTGACCGGCAGTGAGCAGAACTGGCGCAGCTTCACCCGTTCCGTGCTGTCCATGATGACAGAAATTCTGCTTAAGCAGGCAATGGTGGGGATTGTCGGGAGTATCGGCAGCGCCATTGGCGGGGCTGTTGGTGGCGGCGCATCCGCGTCAGGCGGTACAGCCATTCAGGCCGCTGCGGCGAAATTCCATTTTGCAACCGGAGGATTTACGGGAACCGGCGGCAAATATGAGCCAGCGGGGATTGTTCACCGTGGTGAATTTGTCTTCACGAAGGAGGCAACCAGCCGGATTGGTGTCGGCAACCTGTACCGCCTGATGCGGGGCTATGCGGAAGGTGGTTATGTGGGCGGTGCCGGAAGTCCGGCGCAGATGCGGCGGGCTGAAGGCATTAATTTTAATCAGAACAATCACGTGGTGATTCAGAACGACGGTACGAATGGTCTGCCAGGTCCACAGATGATGAAGGCAGTGTATGACATGGCCCGCAAGGGTGCCCGTGATGAAATTCAGACACAGATGCGTGATGGTGGCCTGTTCTCCGGAGGTGGACGATGAAAACCTTCCGCTGGAAAGTGAAACCCGGTATGGATGTGGCTTCGGCCCCTTCTGTAAGAAAGGTGCGCTTTGGTGATGGCTATTCTCAGCGAGCGCCTGCCGGGCTGAATGCCAACCTGAAAACGTACAGCGTGACGCTTTCTGTCCCCCGTGAGGAGGCCACGGTACTGGAGTCGTTTCTGGAAGAGCACGGGGGCTGGAAAGCCTTTCTGTGGACGCCGCCTTATGAGTGGCGGCAGATAAAGGTGACCTGCGCAAAATGGTCGTCGCGGGTCAGTATGCTGCGTGTTGAGTTCAGCGCAGAGTTTGAACAGGTGGTGAACTGATGCAGGATATCCGGCAGGAAACACTGAATGAATGCACCCGTGCGGAGCAGTCGGCCAGCGTGGTGCTCTGGGAAATCGACCTGACAGAGGTCGGTGGAGAACGTTATTTTTTCTGTAATGAGCAGAACGAAAAAGGTGAGCCGGTCACCTGGCAGGGGCGACAGTATCAGCCGTATCCCATTCAGGGGAGCGGTTTTGAACTGAATGGCAAAGGCACCAGTACGCGCCCCACGCTGACGGTTTCTAACCTGTACGGTATGGTCACCGGGATGGCGGAAGATCTGCAGAGTCTGGTCGGCGGAACGGTGGTCAGGCGTAAGGTTTACGCCCGTTTTCTGGATGCGGTGAACTTCGTCAACGGAAACAGTGACGCCGATCCGGAGCAGGAGGTGATCAGCCGCTGGCGCATCGAGCAGTGCAGCGAACTGAGCGCGGTGAGTGCCTCCTTTGTACTGTCCACGCCGACGGAAACGGATGGCGCTGTTTTTCCGGGACGTATCATGCTGGCCAACACCTGCACCTGGACCTATCGCGGTGATGAGTGCGGTTATAGCGGTCCGGCGGTCGCGGATGAATATGACCAGCCGACGTCCGATATCACGAAGGATAAATGCAGCAAATGCCTGAGCGGCTGTAAGTTTCGCAATAACGTCGGCAACTTTGGCGGCTTCCTTTCCATTAACAAACTTTCGCAGTAAATCCCATGACACAGACAGAATCAGCGATTCTGGCGCACGCCCGGCGATGTGCGCCAGCGGAGTCGTGCGGCTTCGTGGTAAGCACGCCGGAGGGGGAAAGATATTTTCCCTGCGTGAATATCTCCGGTGAGCCGGAGGCGTATTTCCGTATGTCGCCGGAAGACTGGCTGCAGGCAGAAATGCAGGGTGAGATTGTGGCGCTGGTCCACAGCCACCCCGGTGGTCTGCCCTGGCTGAGTGAGGCCGACCGGCGGCTGCAGGTGCAGAGTGATTTGCCGTGGTGGCTGGTCTGCCGGGGGACGATTCATAAGTTCCGCTGTGTGCCGCATCTCACCGGGCGGCGCTTTGAGCACGGTGTGACGGACTGTTACACACTGTTCCGGGATGCTTATCATCTGGCGGGGATTGAGATGCCGGACTTTTATCGTGAGGATGACTGGTGGCGTAACGGCCAGAATCTCTATCTGGATAATCTGGAGGCCACAGGGCTGTATCAGGTGCCGTTGTCATCAGCACAACCGGGCGATGTGCTGCTGTGCTGTTTTGGTTCATCGGTGCCGAATCATGCCGCCATTTACTGTGGTGACGGCGAGCTGCTGCACCATATTCCTGAACAACTGAGCAAACGAGAGAGGTATACCGACAAATGGCAGCGACGCACACACTCCCTCTGGCGTCACCGGGCATGGCGCGCATCTGCCTTTACGGGGATTTACAACGATTTGGCCGCCGCATCGACCTTCGTGTGAAAACGGGGGCTGAAGCCATCCGCGCACTGGCCACACAGCTCCCGGCGTTTCGTCAGAAACTGAGCGACGGCTGGTATCAGGTACGGATTGCCGGGCAGGATGTCAGCACGTCCGGATTAACGGCGCAGTTACATGAGACTCTGCCTGACGGCGCTGTGATTCATATCG
>ENA-UERQ01001063-UERQ01001063.1-human-gut-metagenome-genome-assembly--contig:-NODE-1063-length-15587-cov-4.557318_pt1 | contig 15587 bp, 22 predicted proteins | sample MGYA00242986_ERZ507987 | MGnify/ENA primary metagenome ERZ507987 (study PRJEB26167, sample SAMN06115429) | human gut metagenome | host: Homo sapiens | place: China:Chongqing | collected 2015-04-15...
AGGGCAGAAGAACGGCTCAGGCGTGCATTTACTTCGATAACACGGTAGTCATTCGTTTCTGCATTGAAAGCATACTGCCTACTACTGTTCTGGAGGTAACTTGTAAGAGAAGTTATCAATGTACCCACAAAAATCCCCAAAGCAGCAATTAATGCAACATTTTCTTTAGTCAGTTCCATACTATCACCATAAAAAAACCCCACCGAGGTGAGGTTATCATAGTGATCGATAGTTATACAAAGCCCATCATTGATGTCAAATATACACAAATACGGCAACATTGCAAACATCATGACGCTAAATTACGCGATATTTATCACATCTTCACTTTTAGTCACCCGATTCAGTTGAGAGCTTGAATAACTCTCCTCCTGGAAACATTTGGTCACCAGGCTTTCATAGAATGGTTTCCAGCTATAACGCCACGTTCGGTCAGGCAGACTCGGCAACTCAGAAAAAATACCTCGATAGGCAACCGATGATTTTGGCCTGCTGTATCCCCGCCCTTCGCAGCGCTTACATTCTTTGTAAACTGGTACGCCCTGCAGTTCTGTCGCTTTACGGTCAACCGTCTTGCCAGTTCCTCCACACTGGCATCGCTTACTTAACTTTCCGGTACCATGGCATCGCGAACATAAACTTTGCTCGGAGTCAGTTACTTCTCGCTTTACCTCAAAGTCAGATGGTGACTGTCTCAGGTCTTTTGCCCATTGTGGCAATCGCATTGTGTAATGGCTTTTAGTCACGGTTTTAGTGATTGTAAGCAACCCTTTACCACTACATTTTGGGCATGCCACACAATCAGCTGCTGATGAGGAATAATCGTTATAGGCAAACCGGGCAAGGATACGCATGCAGAGGGGAAACTTTTTCCCTGATGCTTTACGAATAGCCATGGGCGCATGCTCTTTCGCGTACTCCGTTAGCCAGGCAATTGACATCTCCCTGTCCTGGCTGCTGATACCAGCTTTACCTAGAAACATTGCCAGCCCGATGCCTGCATCAGCCTGAGTCATCCCCAGTGCAGCCATTACATCAGTCACAGTAAGTTGCTCACTTGCTGTCGCTCTGCTGGTATCTGAGATGTGCATGCCTTTAGGCGCAAAAAACTTTAAAACATTGTCCAGATTCATACGGTCTCCATACTTCTTAAGCTGTCGCAATTACGCCGATCGCCAGTGCTCGATCAATAAAACGCAGTAGCAGCTCAAGCTGCGTACCATGCCTCTGCTCGAATGCTGGTACATCGGCGTGTAACTCGTCGTGGCACTCTCTGCACAGAGGGATCACGAAGAGGTCATGGGCTTTTGTTGCTGTACCACCCATACCGTGCCCTACGATATGGTGCGGATCATCTGCTGGCCGTCGGCAACACTCACAGGGTTGTGTTTTTACCCAGCGGGTGTAAGTCTCATTTATCCAGCGGCGTCGCTTTGGCCTGAGCATGAAAGACTCCGGAGACTCCGGATCGACGGTTAACGTCAGTATTGGCTTTTGGGTTTCCACATCCAGGCTGTCTGACCGCCGAGCTGGTAACGTTTCAATCGGCCTGACTTTTTCCTGCATAATGCTGGTGGCCGGCGGCATAGGTACGATGTCACTTTCCCGGTAAACAGATAACAATGGTTCGTCTGGCAACCGTAGTGCCCGTTGCGCCATTCCTTCAGTGACGGCATCAGCGACACCTGACTGAACAGCCCACCAGCAAAGCTCGGCTAAAGACAGGGAGCGCTCTTTGTTGTAGCCAAGCCCAACCAGAACGGTATCAACAATCCATTCGGCAACATTGCTCAGGGCAAGCGCCTGCAGCCTTTCCGTTGACTGCCCGCGCAATTTGTTATCGCAGTGCCAGCACACCACCAACGCGCCAGGCGGATGCCATAGTGTCGTTAGCTCGGCATGATGGTAGTCAGAAACAGGGTACTGGCACTTTTTAACGCGCTGACGAAGCCAGTACTCAAGCCCGGACATACCACCAGCAGCAGTAATGACCCGTTCATCGGTAAAGAAAGTGTGAAGGCTGGCATCATCCAGTAGCGGTTGCTGTGCATCGGGGATCCGACCAGACGGAAGCCGGGCCATGTTTTCTGGCTCACGTTCAACCAGCACGCGACCTGATGCAAACAGGTGCATTAACTCCCGTCCTGGCTTGAACAGCACCACGCCAAGGCGTGGCACCATTTCAGGGGTAAGTAAGGCTCTCAATGCCCACCCCTTATACCGTCAGATCTTTAAATTTCTGTACGGCCTTCCCCATATCCGCCATAGCATCCACAAACTCATCAAACTTACGGCTTGCCATCCCATAAGCCTGGAGGATTTCAAGCTTCAGAGGATCGAGTTGTTTTTTGATTTCAGCGCGGTCGCCTGCCTTTTTTTCAGCCTCTTCAGCGGCGCGGATGAGGGCTTCAGCCTGCTTGCGTAATTCTTCAGGGGTCACGGTTGGCTTATTCATAGTGGCTTCCTTCAATGTCTTCGACGACGCAATAACCGGCGCCACGGATTTATGACCAAACTTAGGGTGATGCAGGGTTGTTGTCCTGCCGTCATCAGTGACGCAGAGCAGACTGTTTTCGCGGATTATTTCGATCAGGCTTTCTTTATCCTTCCGACTCAACGAGCTATATGCTGATACTTTGTGTGTCAGATGGGTAAGAGTTGCCCCATCGGGTTGTTTCTCAACAAACCGTTTAACCCTGGACAATACTGGCTGAAGGTGCGGAGGGGTCACTCTCACTGGAGACCCCCTGCTAAATCTTTATCGTGGGTAAAACTACCGTTCCAGGTGACCTTCATCGGAAGCTTCCCCTTCAGGTAGTTTTTGTACAGCCAGACAGCGCCTTCACGCAGCAGGACGGGCTGGTAGGTAGTAAAGCTCACCGCAGAGTTTGGCGATACTTTACTGCTTTTCTCGGTGAGGTATTTGTCGCGGGCATACGAACGAACACGCCACTGTGCACTGCGGCCTTCGGGATTGTCGTCGTACAGCCAGTTAGCAGAGACAAGCCAGGCACTGATCTTGGAGGTATTCACACCATTCAAACGCTTACAGAACTGTACAGGGGAAAGCCCGTCAGTGAAGAGACTCTCGAGATGCTCGATATATTCGGCCTGCTGGTGGGTAACTGTTTCCGCGCGCTGCCTGGCTTCAAATTCATCAGCCCATGCTCTCGCAGCCTGTGCCGGATCAGAGAAATTTGGTAATGATGGTGTACCAACTCGCATTTTCGCTTGTTGTTCGCATGTGATGAAATAACGACGAACCTGACGACCCTTCTCGTTTCTCTCCACCATCGCCAGTTCTTTACCCATATCAATGGTGATCAGGTAATCAACGGTTGGGCGTCCACCGAGGGGGTTCTCGCCAGAATTGGCGTAAACCACATAATCAGTATTTTCAGCAAAACCATACTGACTGATACGCCCTTTAATCCAGTTGGTGAAATCACGTCCAACACCGAGAAAAGCATGTAACCTTTTAGCGCTGACCATCGGGGTTATGTGGTTGCCAATATTGCCCTGAGTAATCGGGATGATCTGATGTAGCTGACTCATTTTGCCTCCCCGTTGCGCAGATCGCTGATAAAAGGGAGATTGCTCAGAACGCGAACATAAAAGTCAGGGCTCAACCAGAGGGCATAGGCAAAAACCAACTCCTGAGAGGCGAAAGTTCCCTGTAAGACTCCACCGCGAATAACATGCAACTTTTCCCAACGTTCACCAGGGAGAGCATTTAGAATTCTTTTTGCAGTTAGCGTCCTGAGATAAAACGCAGGTTTTTTGGACGCAGATCCACCTGAAGCCTTATGAATATCATTGAGACTATAAAGATTTGGTTCGAATGAGTTGATTAAACATCCATCAACAACAAGATAAGAGTCTTTTTTGGGCGTAGCAGTGCCCATAAAATGATGATTGCTCATATTCTCTCCATACTCTGATTGTTGCGACGGGCCTGCACGCCCGTTTCGCTTGCACTTTCCGACATTACTGCCATATCGACCAATATTCAACCCACAGCTGGACATATAACCACCTCTTTTTTATATGCCGTTATGGTTATCTCAACTTTTCCCTTCGGTACTATCGGCCCCCACTCCACCAGCATGCGTTTAACCTGGCTGTCGTCTTCCCAGACACCCGCATGCGTCAGCGCGTCAAACAGGGCTTTGTTGTAATTATCGATATCCCGGCGGCGCGCATCCGGCGGGTACAGAGTGATTTCTACCGCTGCCAGTTCAGTCGATGGCTTCGGGAGGCGTCGTAATTGCTCAATGATCGCCACACAGGCAGCGCTCTGGTATTTACGGCCATCAGCGCTAATGAGGTGACGACCGGCCAGCGGCCCCTTGTTAGGGGCGCGCCAGTAAGTGTTCACGCTCGGAGGGAACGGGAGCACAAGTTTCATGCCACCTCCTGTTGTTGCACTGCACACAGTTCCGGAAGATTTGCCTCCACCAGCGCCCTGGCGAATGGTGGTGGTACCGCATTACCGCAGCGGGCTACCTGCTTATCTTTTGCATAGCGATTTCCACGGTAGTCCTGATCAATAACGTATCCATCCGGGAAGCCCTGCGCTTTGTAGAGTTCATGCGGCTGCAACATACGCATTCCGATATCAACGATCTGGTATTTAACCCCATCGATCGTTACCAGCCATTCATCGTCACTTTCCCCGCAATACGTCTCGAGAAATGTGCGTACCTCACCCACGTGCTGACCGCCAGCGGTGATTGTCGGCATGGGTACATCAAGGCGTTGCCCGTCACGGCACGTTCCACGCAGTTTCACCAGATGAGAGGCAACTACCGCATGATGGTCGACAGTGGTCACTGAGTGCGCAGGTTCATCCATACTGACACCCGGCCCCGTATAGTTACCGCCGTAGTGTTTTGCCAGGAACGCGCTCACCGTCGCGAATTTATTTCCACCTGCAGTAACGGTCCCCAGCGGGTTATCCAGTCGCAGCACACGCGGTTCTTGTCCTGGACGTTCGCCATAACCCATCTGGATCAGCGTAGGCGTTACCAGTTGAGATTTACCGCCACCGCCAGCGGTGATGGTTGCGCTCGGTTCGTCTGCCCGATGGCCGACGCTGGCCCCAAACTGGCGGGCTATCACTGGCGCAACAAGACAGGCGCGGGATTGCTTCAGAATGGTATGAGCAGGTTTATCCAGCGGGCGTGGTTTAGCCTGGTATTCACTACCACCATTACCCGCCAGGAATGGTGTCAGTGCAGCCTCAACAATCCCGAGTGCATGCCCATTCCCACCTGGACGTTTTGATGTGCCAGCGGTTACCGTCGGGACAGGCTCGGTAACGGGCTGCCCGGTTGCGCCAGTGCGGAATTTTGTCAGGTGTGGCACGGCTAACGCGTAGCCATGGGTTTTCGTAATGGTCTGCAGCGGCTCACTCAACTCCTGCCCACGGAAACAGTCGTATTTTCCTTTGGTCGTGGTGTGGTTGCACTTCACGATAAACGGCGACGCACTTTCGATAACAAAGCGCTGTATGCCGCGCGCGATCCGCTTCAAAGTGTTCTCCGCCAGCGGTTTTTTGCGGTCGAAGATGGACAGGGCCGGAACATTCCAGTCGATACATTCCGCAGCGGTACGCCATGGCATCAGCCTGCCGCTCTGCACCTCCAGAGACTTAGGATCCCCATGGGTAACAGTAGGCCACTGGATTGGGCAGCCATCGCAGCGCATAACCATGAAGAAGCGTTTGCGGATCGTCGGCGCGCCGTAATCACACGCGCGCAGTTCACGATAATCAACATCATATCCGAGCCCATCCACCAGCTTTTTCGCCTGCTCGCTACCTCTTACAATAGACAGAAACTCACAAACCTCTGACAGTGCCGGGTGATCAGCAGGAATGCCAGTGGACAGCATGCCGACAAATGCATTGAATGTTTCGCCAGTGCGGGCAGGGTCTGGGCGACTATTTCCAGGGTAAACCGGGCCAATAAAATCCGCCATAAGGGCTTCCGGCAAATCAGGTTTAGGCGGGATGTCAATTAACGGTCCCCACGTTTTGAACTCTTCCACGTTCTCCAGCATCATCACGCGCGGTCGCTTCGCCAGTGCCCAACGCAGAACAATCCAGGCAAGACCGCGTATCTCTTTTTTCACAGGCTTTGCGCCTTTGGCCTTCGAGAAATGTCGGCAGTCCGGGCTAAACCATGCCAGGCCGACAGGATTACCGCCAGTGGCGGCTACCGGATCCACGTCAAACACGGATTCGCAGTAATGCAGTGTGTCCGGGTGGTTCGTCTTGTGCATCGCAATGGCGTTTTCGTCGTGGTTGATCGCAATATCCACGCTGCGCCCGATCGCCAGTTCAATACCCGTTGATGCGCCACCGCCACCAGCAAAGTTATCAACGATAATCTCACGCATTGATGGCCCCCCGCATGCTGCTGACCAGTCCACCAGCAGTAGTAATGATTTCGCTGGTTGGCATACGCTCAAGCCACAGCTGGTTAATGTTCGCTTTCAGCTTGTTCTGCTGCGATGCGTCCAGAGAATCCGCCCCCTCAACCTGGTTGAACACCAGACCAACCTCAAGCGGCCAGATACGCGAATCCACATCAGGTAATACTGCTGGCGCTACAATGGGTTCTTCTTGCTCTGGCACCATGGTGGCTGGTGGCTGAACCTTTCCCGCGGCAAATTCGACCAGTGACATAAACGCCTGCCCTTTTGCCTCCAGTTCTGTACGGTTGATATAGCTGAACCTCTCACCACGCCATGACTTATCAAATACAGCTATGGCACCGGCAAAAAACGCGCTGGTGGGCTTCTGTTTTTCGTCAGCAGGTACAAACCACACAGGCAGATCGAACCCAATGCGCCCGCGAATGAATACAATGTGATCGGCATCTTCCGGCCACCACGTTTCACTCGGCGCGGCTTTTATCAGGAATACATAGCGACCGCCCTTCTCGCGCTGGGCTGCTGCGTACTTCATGATGTGCGTCATACCAGTGATCGCCTGTTTCTCGTGGTACTGCGAACGGCTATACGGTGGGTTGCCATAACCTGCGCCACCCAGTTCTGCCAGACGTTCAGACCAGTCCTGCGTCAGCGCGTTATCTTCGGCGGTGTACCATGCCGGGCATTTCGCGTTGTCGTCGTCAGCAAACAAGTCCAGAACTAATGGACCAAATAGCGCGTTGATACCCCAAAAAAGCAGATCCGGCGTCCGCCACTGATCGCCAACTTCTTTCAATTCGTGAGCTGGTTGGCTACGTAGTGCCGCCAGCGCCTGGCAATATTTGTTTAACGTCATCCTCTGAACCCCTCTGGAATCGTTGTATCAACCGGACCAAAAGCCATCACATCGCGCTTTTTCGCACCCCAGTCAGCGCGTTTAGGCCGTCCCTTCTGATCCCAGCGGGTAGCGCTTTGCAGATAGCTCTCGAATTTCTTCGGGCCAAACAGCGTTTCCGGCCGCATGTACTGGTACTGCTCGTCGTTCTCGTGCCAGTGCTCATGCTTCAGGTCGATAACGAGTTGCAGGTCTGCAACGCTGTATCCCTCACGCAGTCGGGCGCGGATGTTCTCCAGGGATGTTTTTGATTTCTGATACCGGGATCCGCTGATCTGGTTCAAATGGGTCAGAACCAAAATTGCCTGGTCGGTAATCACAACTTCAGGGTCGGGTTGCGCCGCAACCGGACAAGAGGGTTTTGAAGTTACTTGTGGATCTTGTTTTGATTTTACTGACGGATCCCCGCCAGATTCTGACGGGTCAAAACCGCCGTTTTTGCCAGATTTCGACGGGTCATTTTTTGAGGCGTCAAAATTTGATGCGTCAGATTTTGACGGGTCAGAATCTGACAGTTGAGAAAATGCGGCAGCCTGAAGTTTCGCCACATTCAGGCGGTACACGTTCGAAGCATTACGGTTACCATTACGGCGCTGTGTACGCGTGAGCCAGCCATCTTTTTCAAGCTTTGCGATTGCCGTTCTGATAGTGCTCGGCCCTGCGCCAAGCTGGCGAGCAATAGTTTCAATGGACGGCCAGCACACCCCCTCATCGCTGCTGAAATCAGCCAGGCGAGCCATGATCGCGACACTAGACAACTTCATGCCCGACGCTGCGCAACCATCCCATACGTAGCCGGTTAATTTAGTGCTCATGATCGTCCGTTATCTCCCTGAACTTTTGCCTGAACTGCTCAAGCGGCCTGAAACATTCGTGTGGATAGCCATCTCGCAGGTAGATAACGCGCTGCGTTTCTGGCTCCCAGCGGATAACACGGACTGGCACTCCGCGGTGATCTTTGAACCTTCGGTTAAGTTCGCGCACAGGCGTTTTGCCCTCCGATAGTAGACCCCCACAATTACGGCAGCCTGGCTGTGGTTACATGACACCCAGCGATTTGATACTTTGCATTCATACCGAAACAGCGGAAGACCCGGCACCGGGATCATTCGTAGTTGCGGTAAGTGAGGATTTACGATTAAATTGCTCATGCGGATTATTTCTCCATACTCGAAGAGTTGTTCGCCAAGGCGCCCGGAGCTGCACACTCGCGGGCGTCACTCTTTTCTGGAAGGCAATAGACTCGTGAAATCAGGTTCAGAAACGTCATAAGCGTTACCCGGAACTGGTAGGCGATTTCGTTCAGACTGTCCCACTCCCCTTTATCAACCACACCATCATCGATGTATCGACGATATGCGTTAACCAGGTCACCAAGCCTGCCCACCAGCTCAGCCAGTTTTAAGCCAATCTCTTCGTTCTCTGTTTCTGGTGCCGCACCCGGGATATGGATCCCGTTATCTGTTTGGCGAGAAAACGCATCAGCTATGTAGCTAACACCGGCGGCTTTCTGTAATACCATCGCCCATCCCATAGGGAAGATCTGATCCCCGTCGACACGAAGGCGGTTAAACAATGCGTTCTCTGTCACTCCCAACCATTCCGCCGCCTCGGCATAACCACCAGGTAGATCGGTAATCGTTCTTTTAATCGCTACCACCAGCCAGGCTGGCTGACGTTCGACTTTCCAAATAGGTTCGTTACCCACGGCTTACCCCTTATTTCTGTGGTTTGAGTTTTACTGAAGCTTCGCTACGCTTTTCGTAAAGGTCGGGATGGAAAACCAATTTCCCCCCGGTCCGATAGGCTGCTTCAGCTGCACGTCCTTTCGGGATAAGACGACCTGTTCTATTACGCCACTGGTAAACAGCCTCGCTTGTGATTCCAAAAAATTCGGCAACTTTCTCAGTGCTGCCGAAGTAGTTTTCAATATCATCGGTTGTCATAATGTCTCCTTAGCTAAGTTTGATTAGATATTAATAACCAATCTAACTTTGGTCAATAAAAACTAAGATTGCTTAGCCTTTTAATTTTTTTATGGTGTTCAAATGGAAACTGTCGGTCAGCGCATCAAAGCTCTCAGGCGCATAACCAAAACATCGCAGAAAGAACTGGGTAAGTTCTGCGGTGTTAGTGATGTGGCGGTTGGGTATTGGGAAAAAGACGTTAATGTACCTGGCGGTGAGTCACTTGCGAAACTTGCAAAGTACTTCAATACATCAATTGATTACATACTCTATGGCACTGAATTTGAAGGTAATCTGATAACCAAGATGCGTAGAATTCCGGTGATATCTTGGGTCCAAGCTGGACAGTTTACAGAATGTAAAGCGCCAGAATTTTTCAGTGAAGTAGACAAATGGGTTGAGACATCACTCCGGATAGGGGATAGCTCCTTTGCATTGGAGGTTAAAGGTGATTCGATGACAAACCCTAATGGACTACCGACAATCCCGGAAGGGGCGACAGTAATAGTAGATCCTGATGCAGAGCCACTTCATGGAAAGATAGTCGTAGCCAGGCTTGATGGGACAAACGAGGCTACTGTAAAAAAACTCGTCATTGATGGGCCTCAAAAGTTCTTAGTTCCCTTAAATCCACGCTATCCAAACATTTCAATTAATGGTAATTGCCTGATTATCGGAGTTGTCAAAGGCGTTCAGTACGAGCTTTAACCCACTTCTAACCCCCTCCTTAACATCAAACTAAGAATAGTTTGGTGTTTTCTCTTGATCTAAAGGCTAAGTTAAGTTAGATTTTATTCATCAACAGCGAACAGGCAGGACGCCCACGAAGTAGCCGCCGGTGGCGTATGAATAACCGGATGATTCGCTGACAGAAAACTTAGGTTGGGGGTAGAGATTTACATGAATCATTTATTCACATGCTCATTTTGCGGAGCAACCGAACTGGGAGCGATAAAGATCGTCGCAAAAGGTGGTAAGGACGAACCTGCCATCTGTTCGGAATGCGTAGTCACATGTGTAGAAAAAATGATCCTGACTAAAAAATCAGAGGCTGAAAAACCAACCTCTGATAACGAAATAATATCAGTCGATAAAAAACTATTTAAAGAGCTTCTTCAGCTTGTCCTCAACCTTCCTGATTTCGGAAGTAAGCTGGCTGCTGTTGACATTGATAGTAGCTCCACATCGACAAGTGAAACTTTTGTTCGACTTGAGCCAAGCGATTTTCTTCTTCGTCTTAGTGCCGCACTTAGGGCATGCGGGTAACGTAATTTCCTGGTTATCAAAAGCGCCCATAAACATCCCTCTTGGTTGTGTGAGAACACCAAGATACCACCGCGCCTGATGTGGTTAAAAGCAGGCCAAAGCAATAACAAGTAACTCCCTGTTCTGGCGGCCCGGCGTTTTCCCGTTTTCCCGTTTGTCCGGTAACCGCCAGCCTTTTTCAGGGAATAACAGCCGGTCACGGTAAGTATTTCGCAGAGTGCTTACCGGGACTGGAAGAGTTACCACTTGGAGACGGTCCTTATAAATGTCCTGGACAGTGGCGGTACCAGCACCGACAACAGCGGCAGACGCTCAACTGTTTAAACGGAGAGATGCCAGCTCGCTCGACGGCAGTGACGGCGGGAAGTAGACCGCTGACAGCTGGGAAAGACCAGCACACAACGATGAGAGCATTGACGAGCAAGGCATAAGTGCTGGTTCGATTCCAGACAGTCCCATTCAGTTGGGAGGGTTGGGCAGGGAAAAGGTTCGTTCGATTCGAACACCGGCAGTGCTCTCTTCGTTGTGGTAAATGGCGGGGCTGACCGTCAAACGGTTGAGAAAAGATAAGCAGGCGAAACGTTCTAAGCGAACATACGGACTGATCGAACGCGGATGGAACGGGCGGTTACGATATTGAAACACCGCGCCACTGAGCTGGAATTCAGCACCAGCAACCACAACCAAATCACGCTTAGGACCGTGATAACCGTAGTTCCAGTATTGCTGTGTGTAGTCTTGGCGGTACCAGGGTCTTCAACCTTATGCAAGGGGGACGAAGATAATGTTCTACCTCGGTACCGCCCTTTTTACGCAACAGAAAAGGGCATCACCGGGCGACGGGCTCATAACCCAATCCACCCGGGCAAAAGAAAGCGGTCTCTGCAAGCCGCCGACCAATGCAGGTGCCCTTCTCTGTTGTGTATGGAGAAAGTTCGGCGGTGGCAGCCGCCTTAACTTCGTGTATGGACTAAAACCTTGTGCAGAGGAAAGTTAAATGAAATTACCTAAGTTCCGTAACGCAATCGTGTACCGCGCCACACTACCTAGCATTGAAGCTATCGAGGGGCATCTGCTTGAACTCCCCTACTCCGAGATTGGTGAAACTGAGTTTTCACGCGCCTCTTTTGTGCCAAACCCGATCACTGGCGAATTGGTCACCCCAATATCAGGTGGGTATGCCATCGTGATCCGCCATGATCAGAAAATCATTCCCCAGCATGTTGTTTTGAAGGAAGCCGCAGCACGGATCCAAAGAATCGAAGATATGTCCGGGAGTAAAATCAAACGTATCGAACGATTAGCAATTATCGACAGCGTCCGCGTTGACCTGTGTAAACGGGCATTTGTTAAATCAACGCTGATCCTTGCGTTGTACAGCACCAACGAAAAGCTATTAGTGGTCAATACGACCAATAAAAATATTGCCGGTATGGCTGTGGCTATGCTGGTGAAAGTTGTCGGTTCCGTTAAAACAGAAACAATCAACATTAGCGATATTAAGAACGGTTTAACTACGCGGTTGAAAAACTATATCAATGGCGTGGCCAATGCTTTTGAAGGGTTTACCGTCGGCAATTATATCCAGCTGTCCCGCCTTGCCGATCAAAAGGAAGTTATTCGCTACTCAGCTGAACACGACTCAATTCAAAGCGAGCTAGTTGATAGCCTTAATAGCGGCTTTACCGCTGATAAAATGGAGCTAGCAGGATGCGGTGTATCGTTCATCCTCACCGAAAATTTCCATTTTTCGCGCATCAATACCCAAGCCCAAACATTCAACGATGAAGATGATAAAGCATTTCAATGGCGCCATCAGGCCGGGACGGATCTACTCCAATTCAGCAAAGTAGTAAACCTGATGTGTGATCTTCTTTCGTACAAAGAAGAACAGCCACAAAAACCCGCAGCCTAATACCCCAGACCGTAATTAACCCATGTCATGGGTTGGGTTGCTGCACGCTAAATTTAGCAATTCATTAATTTAATGGCGCGGTGCTGCGCGCCAATATGGAGAAAACCATGAGCTACATTCAGACATTATCCGGCAAACATTTTAATTACCTCGGTATCCAACAGGACGATATCGTGATCGAGGATATTGCTACCGCGTTGTCTCATATCTGCCGCTTTGCAGGGCATCTTCCTGAATTTTACAGCGTCGGCCAGCATAGCATTTTAACCAGCCACCTCGTTCCGCAGGAGTTTGCCTTAGAAGCTTTATTTCATGATGCGGCCGAAGCCTACCTGCAGGACATCCCCTCCCCGCTTAAGCGCTTGCTTCCGGATTACCAGGCGATCGAAGCTCGTGTTGACGCAGCCATTCGACAGAAGTTCGGTCTACCAACAGAGCAACACCCAACCGTGAAATATGCCGACCTGGTGATGCTCGCCAGCGAACGCCGCGATTTTGAGATTGACGAAGGTTCTATTTGGCCATGCCTCGAGGGAGTTGCCCCAACGGATTTATTCATTATCAACCCAGTTCGTCCTGGCCAGTCATACGGCATGTTCATCAATCGCTTTAACGAGTTGATGGAGCCGCGCCAATGCGCCGCATGAAGGTAAAAGAACTCGTAGCGGAGGCATTTGCCTCCGCTGCTGAATTGCCACCAAAACATGCGCCGCTTATGCGTGAAGTCGCCACCAGACTGGACGCTACGTTCGCAGCATTAAAAGAGTCTCTGGTGCAACTGGAACAGGAACGTAAAGGTAAAACGCCATGACTGTATTTGAATATCTACAGGCTAATCCGAATACCACCAGCGGTGAAATCGCCAAAGGTATGAACAAAAAGACCCCAGCGGTCGCCGGAGCATTATCTCAGCTCTATGGCACCGGTCGGATCGTGAAGTCTGGTGTTCGCAAGGGTATTCCAACATACCGCATTAACGATATGCCGTTTGGGTGCAGTAACAGCTTAACCATGATGTTTAACCAGCTATTAAACACAGCCAGAAAGGGAGCAGCACAATGAGTAAATCTCTGAACGCACGTTGCATCCGTCGCTGGACCGTCGAATTTAAAGGCCTCTGCGACTCGAAACACAGTCCGTACTGGCGTAAGCACCACCTTCGCAGTTACATCCGGGAATGTGCCCTGACTACCGCTGATTGCATGGTAGAGCGTATGGCAGAGGATAATGCGATGGTAGATTTTCAGGAGACTAATCGAGGGTGGTCGCCGGAGTTCTCTGCCTGGTACCACGAACGCCGTGAACAGTATCTCAAAGAAGCTCGTGACTATCTGAACGAAGACGCCACCAATGACGAGACCGACGAGGAAATCCAGAACGAGCTGGAGGCCTGGAATGACTAACAGCCCAATGACAGCACTCAACAAACAGGCATACCGCGCTGATGGCGGTGATATTGGAAGTGGTCGTCTCAAAGAGATAGCTGGCAATGCATATGGAGATGAAGAAAAGCGCTGGATGGCGCAACGTGTGCTGTCGCTGCTGGATGAGAATCTCCAACTACAGCGCGACAAAGATTCCCTTGAAGCAGTTGCGATTGCTATGCGTGACGATATGCGGGAGGCGCGTGAAAAGCTGGAAGCCGCAGAGAAGCGCATAGCAGAGCTCGAACGTAGTGAGGCGCAGCTTATCAATGAGCGCGATGATTCCGAATCAGCCCTGAACGATGCCTACAAAGCCGTAATGGGCCAAGCGCCAGAATGGAGTAATTGGTTTAGCTTTGCTGATGCAATAGATGAAATTGAGTTGGCATGCAAACTTTGGCGCAACCAAACAGAGGACGTAATCCAGTTCCGCCAGCGCATAGCAGAACTGCAAATTGCTCGAGACAAATGTTTCCTAAGCGGACTGAAAACCGGCTGGGAATATGGCATTGCTGATGATACGGATGGATTTAACCGTGAGGTCGCTGACGCAGAAGCAGTAATCGACCGCGCCGCTGGCATTGGCGTGAAGGGAGAGTGAGAGATGAGCAAATTTACAGACGTACATGACCTGTTAACCGCGTACCAGAAACAAGCTCGGAAGATACCAGCTAAGGGTGTTTATGCCTCAAGGCATCGTCAGGTTGAAGTGAATTCGGCGCACGTGCGCAAGATAATGCGCAAGCGTCGGCGGTCAGTCGGCAAGTCAAATAAACTCGGATGTCGCTTTACGGCGGAAATGCGCGTAGCACTGATTTGCGATATGAATTTTTGGGCTCTGGTATGTCGCTCTAACCGTAATCAGGAGCATGCATCATGACAACTAACCACCCGGCGCACGGTCCTGTATCACTCGATCGCCTGCACCAGATACGCGAACACCTGCTGCATGATACCCAATACTCAAACGGCGGGAACAGAGCCTACATTCTCGCTGATGTATTGAAGGTGATTGATGGGGCTATTGCCCGCGAGCTGGTACGCCGTGAGCATGCAGCGTGGTCACAGGCTACTTTCGGCGATGTCGGTCCAGTTGGTCCGCTGAAGCACCTTTCCAAAGAAGCGCTCGAGGCTGCTGCTGAACCAGGCGACCTTAGCGAATGGGCTGACATGCAATTCCTGTTATGGGATGCGCAACGTCGTGCCGGTATCAGTGATGAGCAGATTACCCAGGCAATGATAAAAAAGCTGGCTATAAATAAGGTTCGCCAATGGCCTGAGCCGAAAGACGGGGAACCTCGATTGCATATCAAAGAACAGTCAGAGCAGGAGAAAAAATAAGAATGTTTAGCCTGATTCGGCGCGGTCAAATCTACACGGACAGTAGCAACTGGCCCGTAATTATCCATAGCTGTAGCGATCACTCGGTCCGAATCAAACGCAATGATGGCGGGCTGAGAACGATTAGCATCAAACGCTTTAACGAAGATTTTGAACGAGTGGAACATGATGAGTATCGCAAAATATGTGCCGAAATAGAGCAGGAAACAAACCTGAAAAACCTACGTGCGATGCGTCGCGGCAAGATTACTGAATAGCCAAACAGGAGAATATTTAACGTGAACAACTTAATGATCGACCTTGAAACTATGGGCAAAAAGCCGAATGCCCCTATCGTCTCC
>ENA-UERQ01001076-UERQ01001076.1-human-gut-metagenome-genome-assembly--contig:-NODE-1076-length-15330-cov-5.306366_pt1 | contig 15330 bp, 16 predicted proteins | sample MGYA00242986_ERZ507987 | MGnify/ENA primary metagenome ERZ507987 (study PRJEB26167, sample SAMN06115429) | human gut metagenome | host: Homo sapiens | place: China:Chongqing | collected 2015-04-15...
GTCATGCCTATTCGGCGTACAGCAAGCATAAAAATGCCGCATCGAACCCGATGCGGCATTTAGCATTTTATATAACAATCACGCTTTCATGCGTTCTATGATGTTTACAAATTCTTCATAATCGGCAAGCCCATTCACAAGTGCTGCTTTTTCACCATACTCAATAAGACAGGTTGGCAAACTGCGAATATCTAAAGCGTGTCGCAAGCGAAGATCTTCTTCAAAAGCTTTGGCGGCACTGCCGTTTTCAAAATAACGAAGAAATTCTTCCGTATCTAAACCAGCTTCCCTAGCCACCGCTACGAGCTCATCCGTCCGTGTAGTCTGCCGAGTCTCAACAATTGTTGCTCGACGGAGTTTCAATAAAAACGCATCAGCCTTGGTAGGATCGACTAATTGTGCCGCCTTATAAGCAATGCAAAGCGGATAAGATGACCTATGATCCGCATCAAAAAGTTGGAATCCATCCATATTAATAGGCAGACCACCGATAACTTCCTCACTTTTATAAATCTGCGCCAGGCGCTTATTATATACGCGAATCCCTTCTTCCGGCGGGAGGGCTAATTCAGACGGCAACATAAAATCGGTCACATCGCGCACAAGCCCGCTCATTACATACTTAAAAACAAGTTCTTCGCCGAAATGGGCAGCCAACTTTTCATAAACCGGTTCTTGCTCATAGGAAAGGCCCATCATAGGATCTGTAAAGGTTATAAGGATAATCTTTTTCATAGTATTCATCAGTATCGGTTACGGTCGATAAACTGACCGCCCACCGACCACGCCTTAATATCATCAAACTTAACATAAATATTGTCTGCCGGAATATCGAGAACTTCCTGAAAAGCAGCCGTCATCGCAGCGCCGAAGTCACTAAAGCCAACATGAGCTTCATTACCGAAAAGGCTGGCTTCTATATAGGCAATTTTCTGCTGTCCGTCACCACGCAGGTAGAGAGACTGCTCGTCTTCGAGGCCAAACAATAAATAATTTTCATTCAATCCCGGCACACGCTCTATCGCTTTGCCCATGCGCGCTTTGATGACAGTTTCCTGTTCACGACTGACAGGTGTATTAACTTTCGCCATTACAAACGGCATTACTGCTCCCTCCATTCTTGTAGTTGCTCCAGAATACGGTCGGCAACTTCCTGATGTTTCATCTGATAGGTATGCCCCGTTTTTTCAATAAAAATCAAGGAATTCTTTGCAGCCGTTGGCATATGATTATTCAAATTGCGTAAAAACTCCGACGGATCGCCATCCGTAAAGTTATCATAGGTGCCCACAAGTAGCGCCCCTGTATGCGTCAACTTCGCAGCTTGTGAAAAATCACCCTTCGGCGAGGTATGCACATTATTGAGTAATCCGGAAAATTGCCAATCCCACGCTGTATGAGCGATGCACTCTACCCAGCCCATAAACGGAAACGGCAATCGTTTATCCCCATCACCACGCTCAACCTGATCTTTAATCAATCGTTTTTCATAGTCTGTAACACCCGACATCATATACGTCAGATTAGCGGGCGACAGTAAAAAGAACCGTTCTACCCGCTCATCATGATGGCGAGATAAATAATAGATAACCTTATTGGCTCCCAAGGAATGGCCGGCCAGAATGATATGCTTATAGCCGGCGTTCTCAGCAAAGGTCAGATACGCATCAATATCTTCATCCGTATAGGCAAAGCGTTCATTCCATGAGCCGATAAGTTCCTCTTTGCCCGTCTTTACATTAACAGTCGGAATTTCACCGAAGGCATCATTTGTCTGAGCATAGATAAAATCAATGTTTCCACTATTAAGGGTATCCCCGATATTATAGTAAAACGGATTGGAATAAAAATTACCGTGAATACCCGTGATGGCAATCATCACGGTATCTGACGTCCGCTTCTCCTCTTGGCGAAAAAGAACGCCGTTTAGAACCACACCGCGCTTCGTCGGCACATCCAAACGAAACTTCATACATTATCACTCTTTCTAAAAATACACTGATGAAAGGATGAGGCGTAGCAGGCATTACAGGAAATACACTTTGCCTCTAAGGCTTCACCGCTTTTCATTTTATTGGGTAAATCCGGTTCTCGCAAAAGGGGGCGAGACAAAGAAATCATTTCAATCTTAGTTTTATTCAGTATCTCTTCCATTGTATCGAGACTTCGTAAACCACCGACCAAAATAATCGGCGTATCCACGGATTTTGCCAATGTATCGGCAAATTTCAAGAAATAGGCTTCGTTTTTATGTGGGCGAATACCGGCCACAGACGTACCGTTACCGCTTACCTCGATAGAATCAATACCGGCGTCGGCCAGTAAACGGCACATAACTAAACTTTCAGCTTCATCCAAACCGCCATAGGTAAAGTCACTGCTGTTAATTTTAGCGGTAATATGCAATTGTGGTGCTTTTTCACGAATACCATTAAGGATTTCCACCACCAAGCGAGTACGATTGGCGATGCTGCCGCCATATTCATCGGTTCTATGATTAACAGCCGGCGATACAAAACGACTCAAAAAGAAGAAATGGGCCACATGAATTTGCACACCGTCAAAGCCGGCTTTAGCCGCACGAACACCGGCTTCAATAAATTGGTCGCGCACCATATGAATCTCTTCTAGCGTCATATTATCCGGCTCAACCTGTTCAAAGCGTCCATTCGTTTCACGATAATAGGCACCAAGGGCTAACTGGGTAATTACCGGCACATCTTGGGCATGGATTACGTCGGTAAGCTTCTTATATTGCGGAATCAAGGCATCATCAGATAACCGCATCATCCCGTCAAAATAGTAATCATTGGCGGCCACGCTGGTAAACCCGGTAATAATGATACCAACGCCACCTTTGGCCAACTCATCATAAATCTCATACGCTTTTTCCGTCACACTGCCGTCGCGATTAGCTAAACCTTCCCAAGTAGCGGAACGAACCAAACGATTTTTTGCTTTCAAATTTTTTAATTCAATTGTATTAAAAAGACTTTTCATTAATTTCACACTCCTTAGCATTATGAATTATATTAAATCACATTGATTTTTCTCTATGTCTACATTATAATTATTTACAACAGAAAAACAAGAAGGATGTTTTTTCTTCGTCAATATAAAAAGTATACTATGGAGGCTCTATGACACAAAAACCACTACCTAAAGATAAAAATATTTACGACACCGATTGTCCTATTCTATATGCCATGGAGATAATCGGCCAAAAATGGAAACTGCCTATTCTCTGGTATATAACTGATGCCGAGAATCAAACGCTGCGCTATAAAGAGCTGGAACGAAAAGTCGTCGGCATTACCGCCACAATGCTCACCAAATGTCTGCGCGAATTGGAACAGGATAAGCTGATAACAAGAAAGCAGTACAACACCATTCCACCGACCGTGGAATACTCAATTGCGAAACGGGGCAAATTATTGATGCCCGCTCTCCAATCCATATATGATTGGGGCGAATCCCAGATGAATGAAAAAGAATAAATAAAAACAGAAGACGGTTATGTCGGTAAAATTTACCGATATAACCGTCTTCTGTATAATTCCCCCGATCCATGTTAAAACACGGATACTATTTAATTATAAGTCCCCGTTGCCCGTGGCTCTCACCCCACCAAGCAACTTTTATTTACCGGCGGCTCTCACCCCGCCCGTATCTCTCTTGTAGTTACGCTCTCTGCTCACTCAAAGTCCCCTCGTAACTCTCTCTCTTTAACAGTTCAAGACTGTTTAACTTCCCTTGACTGAAATCATTATACGTTCTTTTGTCTTCTGTGGCTAATATATACAGAAAACGGTTAGTTATAGTTTAAACCTATAGCTAACCGTTACAGTTTGTGTCCTAATCAAACACTTTGCGTATTCTTTTTAAGCGCTTCAATATAATTGCGGCAATATTTACCGGCCGCTACCTTATTATGCAAAATATAGCCGATTTCAATCTTTTCATCCACATCAAGCGGAATGGCCAAGATATTCGGCCCGTTCAGTTTTTCACTGATAATACCGGAGCAAATCGTATAACCGTCAAGCCCGATTAAGAGGTTAAACAATGTCGCTCTATCGCACACCACAATATCTTTGGCACTGTCACAGGTGCTTAAAATTTCTTCTGAAAAATAGAAGGAATTATGCTCCCCCTGTTCGTAGGAAAGTCGTGGAAACGGTGCCAAATCCTCCAAGGTAACCTTCTCTTTAGATGCCAACGGGCTAAACGAGCTTATAAATACATGAGGTCTTGCCGTAAACAATGGATGGAAGGTTAAATCATGTCGCTTAAACTCTTTGCGTAAAACCGTTTCATTGAACTCATTAAGATACAAAATACCGATTTCACTGCGAAGGCGAGCTACGTCTTCAATAATTTCATAGGTCTGTGTTTCACGAATACGGAAATCATATTCATCGCCGCCATACGCTTTTAAAACATCAACGAAGGCTTCCACAGCAAACGAATAATGCTGCGTAGATACACAAAATTGATGCTTAACCGGCGTTTGACCGAAATATTTTTCTTCAATCAGATTGGTCTGCTCAATTACCTGACGGGCATAACCGAGGAACTCTTCCCCTTCCGTTGAAACGATGACGCCCTTATTGGTGCGGGAGAAAATAGTAATCCCCAATTCCTGCTCCAATTCCTTAATGGCCGCCGTCAAACTCGGCTGAGCGATGAATAATTCTTTCGCCGCCTTATTAATGGACCCCTGCTTGGCCACGGTTACAATGTATTTTAGCTGTAATAAAGTCATATAGCCTCTTACCTCTGTTAATCTCTTTAAACTTTAAAGCTCTTTTTAGAATTTATAATGCCTGTCTTATAAAATCCTCGGCAGGCCGTTTTATTAAAATACTGCTCCGGAATTCTCTATTCTTACTATAAAGCAAAACAAAAAGGACTGCAAGCACTCGGAAGTGTTTGCAGTCCGTATAGGTCAGTTGATTACGCTACATTTCGGTTGATTAAGCCACGCTACGTCCGGGCTGATTAAGCCACGCTACGTTTGGAACGAAGAGCACGAGGCACAATATTGAAGGCCAATTGGTAAACAATATAGCCAATAATAATAGCAATCGTACCACCGATCATAGGGCCTTCACCGGACGCATAAATTGCGTATACGGAGTAAGCAATCGCTACGATGCTCAAACCGAAAATGCTGCGACGAGTGAATTTGGAAGCACCTTCAACTTTTAATAATTTGTTAACAGCAATACAGCAGAGAATGTAAGGAAATACATTTGTAACTACTGCCAAGTTAACGAGGTTTTCAAACTGACGGCTCAAGGATTCGTTCATGGTCATGAAGGCCAAGAGAGACTGAATCGTCAAGAGAATCAATAAACCACGTACAGGTGCGTCAGCTTTGTTTACACGGCTGAATACTTTAGGGAACAAGCCTGCATCGGCAGAGCTTTTGAACACACGAGATAAAGTGAACTGCCAGCAAAGGATAGCACCGCAACAAGAGATTACCATAGCAGCCATAACAATCTGGCCAACAGTTTCATTGAACATCTGCGCGAACACCATACCGAATGGTGCCGTGGAGTTCAATAAATCAACATTTGGTACAATCCCTGCCATAATATTAGTAGACAATACATAAATCACCGCAACTGCTAATGTGCCAAAGAATGTTGCAATTGGTACGTTTTTCTTTGGATTTTCTACAGCATCCATGTTAGCTGCTGCGGACTCAAAGCCCAAGAACCCCCAAAGAGTTAATGCGATGGATTCGCTAACTGCATCAAAGAAAGGCAGTTGGTTCGGATTCCATACAGCTGTGTACATATTTGGGTCAAACCAGAACCAGCCGAATACGCTGATGAACAATACAGGGATGATAGCCCCCCAAACAGTGATATTACTTATACGACCGGTTTTGGCATTACCGCCGAAGTTAAGAACGGCAGCTAACCAAAGAAGCACGATAGTGGCTAAACTCATCTGTACCGGCGTCAAGGTTAAATTAAACAAAACAGCTGCGTAGCCTACTGCGGAAATCGCAATCGCTACGTTTGCAATTACAAGTGAAATGGCATAAGCATAGTTTGCCATAAAATGTCCGGTTCTGCCGAAAGAATACTCTGCATAGCCGCCAAGTCCACCGGTTTTCGTTGTGAACATGCCGCACTGTGCGAAAATGTGGGCCAATACTAAGGACCCTACGGCTGTAATCAGCCAAGACAAAACGGAAATGGTTCCTACTTCTGCAAGTTTAGTAGGCAACATAATAATCCCAGCACCCATCATATTTGCTGCAACGAGGGTCGTAAGCTGGAATACAGACATTTTTTTAGCGGTGGTTTTCATGTATCAATCCCCTTTCTAATGTAGCTCAACATCTACAACTTAATAATCAGTGACCGCTATCGATACCAGTCCTTGCGGTTGTGCGTGGATGTGGTATCGTATGAAACGTATTTCTCTTTATTTTATTTGACGACTTATTCTAACATCTATTGACAATTAATGAAAGTCTTTTTTTCAATAAAAAAGGTCCACGAAAGCTAGTCGCCATCAAGGGCGGCCCGTGTTTTTCATGGTGCAATTCTCAAAGTGGGCATTATACCTAACTTTTTAAAAATTTTACGCAAAATTTACCCCATTGGCGGACAAAAAATATTACACGAATTGAATAAAAACATATAAACTCCATAATATAAACGAGGAGAATTCATTTGAACCATAAAAAGTTTCAATTTTAGTCTATTTTTTCCTATGCCGATTAGGTATTTTAAGGGCCTATTCCGAATTAATTATGATTTTTTTCGAACTAGAACAGGGTATGTCCACTGTATATAGACATACAAAATATATCCACCATCGGATTTCAAATCCAGGCCCTTGTCGAATGACAGTGAACACTTTAACGCGCACTTTTACAGCCTAAAAAATACACAAACCGTTAACGACATTAACAACGAAGCGTTAAAGGACGGCGGGTATTCCAGGCACAAAATTAACAGTCTGTTAATTTCCTACCTGCACTTCATATTCCCTTGCAATCTGATCTTCCGATGCCTGCATGGCGGCCAAGGTCTTGTTCAAAAGCTCATCCAATTCCCAACCGAGACGTTCAGCGCCGTTTTTGATGACATCACGGGAGCAACCGGCGGCAAATTTCTTATCCTTAAACTTCTTCTTCAGACTTTTAAGTTCCATATCCTTCGTTGATTTGGAAGGACGCATTAAAGCAGCCGCCCCGATTAAACCGGTCAATTCATCGGCCGCATAGAGCACGTTTTCCATTAATTCTTTTGGTTCCCAATCGATGCAGATACCATACCCGTGACAACAAATCGAGTAAATTTCATCGTCAGCTACGCCCGCTTCTTTTAAAAGTTCCTGGGCTTTAACGCAATGCTCTTCCGGATACATTTCAAAGTCCACGTCATGCAAAAGGCCTACTTGAGCCCAATAATCCGCTTCTTCACCAAAACCAAGCTCATTGGCGTACCAGCGCATTACCGCTTCCACGGTTAACGCATGTTGAATATGAAACGGTTCCTTATTATATGTTTTCAATAATGCCAAGGCATTTTCTCTTGTTAATGACGGTGTATGCATACCCATCCCTCCCTTAATTCTCATAGTTGCAAGATCTATCCCGGTTGTCTTAAACACACGGTCTATCGATAAATTTTCGGTATCACGGCCGACTGCCGACACTTCCGGTGTCACGTCATTCACTTGAACCGATATAAATAAAGTGCATACCAAAAATCTAATTATCTTTTTGGTATGCACTATATAGTATAACATGATTTGATGGACCTGTAAAAAACCGCTTTAAGCACTTAGTGGTAATTAGCCGCTAAAGTGCTTAGCGCCTCATTGGCAGTCCCCTTAGATTCTTACAGAATCAAGCTGTGCGGCCCATTTAGCCAATTGCTCTTCTTCTTCGGCCACTTGAGCCGCCCCGTTTTTACGTTGACGGGCTACACATTCAGGCGCTGTGCCACTGTAGTTTTTACGCCCCGCTACACAGGCTTCAATGGTAATAGCATCGAGAATATCCGCTTCAAAGACAGGGGATATTTTTTTGAAATCTTCCACGGTCAAATCCAACAAGACGCAGTGATTCTGAATGCAATGCTGCACCGCTTCACCTACGATAGCATGGGCTTCGCGGAACGGTACGCCTTTTTTAGCCAAATAATCGGCCATATCCGTAGCATTAGAGAAATCGTTAGCTAAGACGGAATACGTACGTTCACCGTTAACTGTCATCTGACGAAGCATATCCGCCATAATCGACAAGGCAAATTGCAAGGTATCGATAGCATCAAAAATACCTTCCTTATCTTCCTGCATATCCTTATTATAGGTAAGCGGCAAGCCTTTCATGGTTGTCAAAAGGCCCAATAAATGACCGTAAATACGGCCCGTTTTACCGCGTACCAATTCACATACATCAGGATTCTTCTTCTGCGGCATAATGCTGGAACCGGTGCAATGAGCATCATCGAGCTCAATAAAGCCGAATTCCGTGCTGGACCACATAATCATCTCTTCGCTGAGACGACTCAAATGCATCATAGTCGTAGCGGCAAAATGTAAAAATTCAAGCACATAATCGCGGTCACTCACCGCATCCATACTATTTTCGTAAATTTTGCTAAAAGCCAATAATTCCTGCGTATAGCTCTGGTCGATTGGATACGTCGTCCCCGCCAATGCACCGGCGCCCAAAGGCATTACATCGGCGTGCTTATAAATGAGCGGTAAGTGATCAAAATCACGACCAAACATGGAGAAATAGGCCATCATATGATGGGCAAAAAGTACCGGCTGCGCCCGCTGTAAGTGCGTATAGCCCGGCATAATTACGTCTTGGTGCTTTTCAGCCACTTCAAGGAGCGCTTTTTGCAAATTGACCAACAATTCACCCATGTGAACTACGGTCTTACGCACATACATATGCAAATCAACAGCTACTTGGTCGTTACGGCTACGGCCCGTATGAAGGCGACCGCCCGCTTCACCGATGGCATCAGTTAAGCGCTTTTCAATATTCATATGAATATCTTCAAGAGCCACGGAGAAGTCAAACGTGCCCGCTTCAATCTGTTTCAAAATATCGTTTAAACCGGCCACGATTGCATCGCAATCGGCCTGAGAGATAATTCCCTGTTTCGCCAGCATTGTCGCATGTGCTTTACTGCCGGTAATATCTTCCGCATACATCCGGGCATCAAAAGCGATAGAGGACGTGAAGTCCTCTACCGCTTTGTCAGTACCCTTTGTAAAACGGCCACCCCAAAGTTTAGCCATTTATTTACCTGCCTTTTCTTTCATTAAAGCATTAATTTTAAGTGGCAAGCCGAAGAGATTAATAAATCCTTCTGCGTCTGCCTGATTATATACATCATCTTCTTCGAAGGTTACAAATTCCTGATTGTATAAGGAATAAGGTGATGTTGCACCGGCGCTGATGATGTTACCTTTGTATAATTTTAAGTTAATAGTACCGGTTACGGTTTTCTGCGTTTCATCTACGAACGCCTGTAACGCCGCCATCAATGGTGCAAACCACATACCGTCATATACGAGCTCTGCATATTTATTAGCTACCAATTCTTTATAGTGGTAAGTCGCTCTGTCGAGGCAAAGGTATTCCAATTCACGATGCGCATACATGATGATAGCGCCACCCGGATTTTCATACACGCCACGAGATTTCATACCTACCAAACGGTTTTCTACAATATCAACGATACCCACACCGTTAGCGGCACCCAATTCGTTCAAAGTCTGCAACAATTCAAGCGGAGTGCCTGTTTTACCATTAACAGCTACCGGTACGCCTTCCTTGAAATCGATGGATACCATGGTTGGTGTGTCAGGTGCTTCTTCCGGAGATTTGCAAACTAAATGCACATCATCTTTAGGTGCATTAGCCGGATCTTCAAGATCGCCCCCTTCATGGGACAAATGCCATACGTTCTGGTCCATGCTATATGGATGAGATTTAGTGGCAACTACCGGAATATCGTGTTTAGCAGCGAATTCCATGCAGTCTTCACGGGATTTGAGCTCCCATTCACGCCATGGGGCAATAATTTTAGTATTAGGCGCCAATGCTTTGATAGTCAATTCAAAACGAACTTGGTCATTACCTTTACCGGTTGCACCGTGCGCAATGGCGTCGGCCCCTTCGGCTTTAGCTACTTCTACTAATTTCTTGGCAATCAAAGGACGAGCAAAGGACGTACCTAATAAATATTTACCTTCATATACGGCACCGGCTTTAACGGTTGGCCAAATGTAATCGGCTACGAACTCTTCTTGAACATCAAGAATATACGCTTTGGAAGCACCGGATTTGATGGCTTTCTTTTCAACCGCATCATAATCTTCAGGTTGTCCCAAGTTACAGCATACAGCGATTACTTCACAGCCGTAGTTCTCTTTTAACCACGGAATAATTACGGATGTATCAAGACCGCCGGAATAGGCTAATACTACTTTTTTAATATCACTCATTATAAACACCTCTTTGAATAATCAGTTACTTACGTTCTTGTCTTTCATGTGTAACATTATACATAGTTGTGAATATTAATGCAAGTATTTTTGTAAAAAAATACAGACTTTTTTATTTTTTTACATCATATTGTATTAAGCCATAGGTTTCACCGGCCACCGATGAGAAATGATGAGTCCCTACCGTAGCTTTAAGACCACTCACGGCACCCAGTACAAATGAGGCGGTACGCAAAGAATATTCCTCACCCGGTGGGTAGCCCAAAGTCTGCAAAACACGCGGTTGTTGGTCGCCCAACGCATACATAACATTAATATTGGTATCGAGGTTTTTATCACGACCGTTAACCCAATGGTTTGGCAACAAATTGGCACTGCCGATAACGGCTACTTGCCTGCCCGACGCTTCGGCCGCCAATTGCACAACTTTACCAAACGTGTATAATTCCTCATAACTTAAGCGGCCCATGGTAAGGCGCACAATCTGCTTATTCCCCAACCCCTGTTCGGCCAGGAAATGGAGCGGAATTGTAGCCGTATGATGCAAAAAATAATCATCGGTGGAAATAATCGGCAAACTATCCAAAATACTGGTCAACGGAATGCCCATGCGTTCGCTTGATTTTCGCAAAGCCGCGTTAAATGTACTATCCGTCTCCATGCCAACCGTAAAGGTGGTACCATTGGCCAATGGAATAGCGCCGCGCAAACGAGCTTGCGGGCTGTAGCCGATAGCATCATTTAAAGTCAAATGATAGCGACTCAATATTAAAATCGTTTGCGGCTTACTGGCTTTTATAGCTGCTGCCGCTTGCTCCATAGCGCCAATCACTTCATTATAAGCACTGCGATCAGTCGCTACCGCTTCATAATATCGAAGAGGCGCCGGCCAATAGGAAACACTAACAATACGTCCCTTCATCGAAACCTCCTTATAAAACTATAATAGTATTTATTTTATTTATTATATTTTACTATGAATAAGTGTAAAAATCACTAGCTATTTTTTGCACTTATGGTATGATAGAGCCATGAAACTATTATTTAAATTATTAATCACTATCATCGTATTGGGGCTCGGTTTATACTGGTTTGCCGGCTATACGCCAAACGAAACCGGCCAGCAACGTAGCCCTTATACGATGAAAGAACAGACCTTAGAGTCCACCGAAGACCAATTGAGCCGTACCGCTCGTATCAATCGTTTATTCCACTTCAAAGAAGCCGTTGAAACGGCTCTTGATCAGCGAGTGCCTGACAATCAACGCGTGAAAGGAGACGAAATCAGCCAGAACTTAAAGGATGCGTTGGTAGCCACGGAAGATAAGCGATACTACGAACACGGTGCCATCGATCTTTTCGGCATCGGTCGCGCCTTTTACACAAATGTAACGGCCGGTCGTACCGTTGAAGGTGGCAGTACAATCACTCAACAGCTGGTAAAAAACCTCTTTTTATCCTCCAAGCGTATCATGTCACGTAAAGTGGAAGAAGTGATTTTGGCATACCTCATGGAATTGTATTACACCAAAGACGAAATCTTAACCATGTATCTTAATACTATTTATTACGGCAATAACTATTACGGCATCGAGCAAGCTGCCAAAGGCTATTTTGACACCACCCCGGCTAAACTCACTTTAGGCCAAGCAGCGTTACTGGCCGGCATGCCGCAAGCACCATCCTATTATAATCCGGTGACGAATTACAAAGGAGCTAAAGAGCGCCAGCGCACGGTTCTTACCTTGATGACGCAGCAGGGCTTAATCACGAACCGCGAAGCGGATAAGGCGTATTATTCCAATTTAAATTTACAGCAAACACCGGCAACAGATGATGAAGTTGCGGAAGCGGCGCCATCGAGTGAATCCGGCAGCAAGGACGACAATACTTCCGATGAATCCTCATCGTCCCGCAGCTCTAAATCTAACAAATCAAGCAGCCATCATTCCTCTGCATCTACGAAGTTTTCTATTGATGAATAATGTCGGTCTGCTTCTACGGACTGCGCTTTAATCGCCGCCAATAAAATCAACTAAAAACCGCCTGTCCGATGCATTCTTTAACGAGATGTATCAAACAGGCGGTTATTTTTTACCCGTACAAACCATCATTCTTGTGTAATTTGCACTTTAGTGCATTTTTTAGAAGCTCGGTCATATGTATACAAACCCGAGTGAGTGATATGTGCCGCTTGTAACAGTTCTAAAATTCGCTCCAAGTCCGAATGAGCACACAGAATACAAAGACCGCACATATTATGCAATGCCGGCGGGGTCGGAATGAGTTGCAATTTAATCCCTTCCGCTTGCAACATTTTTTCCGCCTTATAGGCAAAATAATAATTTGTAAATACTATTAAGTTTTCCATAATCGGCCTTTCTCGTATCGGGGCAATGCCACACTACAAGGTTACCATGGGCTCTGTGAGCATCGCTTCCGTAATGGCATAAAGATTAGTAATGGAGCCGACAACTACTTTTTCCTTCAGTCCGTAAAAATCAAGGCAAATACCGCAAGCAGCAATGTCGACGCCGGCTTCAACCAAGTTCTTCAAGTTTTCAAGATGTGGTGATTCTTCCGTCACCATTTTTACACCGCTGTTAATAAAATAGATTTTAGACGGTTTTACATCCGATTCCGCTAGGCAAAACATAAATGTTTTCATCAAAGTGCGGCCTAATTCTTCATTGCCTTCGCCCAGATAATCTTTGGTAATTAAAAGAACTTTGCCACCAAAGTTTGGCGATGAAACAGATGCTGCCGGACTCTTTGGAGCCTCCGAAGCGACCTCTGTGACCGAAGCCTTGGTTGCTGAAGCTTCAGGGGACACTGTGGCGACTTGTGTACCGGCCGGCACCATAGTTAGATAATGTGTGTTCCCACCAGTCGCTACGGTTACTTCACACTGTCTGGACTTACCAAACTTGGTCACACTATCACGACTGACCTCATTATCTACAAGAGTTGTAATAACTGCTCCGGGGTGCTCTTCCATAGCTTTCTTCGTCGCAATCACCGGCATCGGGCATAAAGAACCGCGCATATCAACGACTACACTGCCCTGTACCAGCCACTCTTTTTTCACATCGTTCGGTACTTCCGTCATAGAGCGTAAATCAGCTCCATAGACCGCCTTCACTTCATCGGACATAAACGTCAAAATCTCCTCTCGCTACCACCTTGCCAATCTGCTTAGCCGCGTGAACACCGGCTTGATGCAAGGATTTAACCAACTCTTCCGCCTCTGACAGGGGTACAGCCAATAACAAGCCACCTGACGTTTGCGGATCAAAACAAATATCACTCCACACAGATTCCAATTCAACTAAACCGGACACAGCCGTAATCGCTTTACGATTGCCGTAGGTAGCCGCCGGCACAAGGCCCATCTCGGCCGCTTCGACTACATGGGGAAACAGCGGCAACGCTGTCGCATCAATTTTCAATGATACATCGCTGCCACTTGCCATTTCAGAGCCATGCCCCATCAAGCTAAAGCCTGTAATATCCGTGCAGGCATGAACCGTAAAGTTTTTAGCTACTTCACAGGCCAGTTTGTTGAGCATACTCATGCTCGCCACAGCCGCCTGAGTTCCCTCGGGAAAGAGGTCTCCCTTTAAGGCCGTACTCATAATCCCCGTACCTAACGCCTTTGTTAGAACCAGCGCATCGCCCACTCGGGCGCCGCGATTCCGCCAAACCTTATTTGGCTTTACCTGACCGGTCACGGCGAGTCCAAAGAGGGGCGTTTCATTTTCTATACTGTGCCCGCCCAATACAACTACACCGGCTTCTTCAAGCGTTGCCATGGCGCCCTTTAACACATCCGTTAAGGCGCCCGCTTCCACAAGGGGCACCGGAAAACCTACAATGTTCAAAGCCGTCAAAGGACGTCCACCCATAGCATAAACATCGCTCAAACTATTGGCTGCTGCAATGCGCCCAAACGTATACGGATCGTCTACGACGGGTGTAAAAAAATCGACCGTCTGCACTAAACCAACCTCTTCGTTTAGCACATATACCCCCGCATCTTCAGCCCCACCCATAGCCGTCAAAACATGGTCATTCGTAGGGAATTGAACCGATTTGAGCACTGCATCTAATACATGAGGTCCTATCTTACAAGCGCAACCGCCCTTGGCGGCATACGGTGTTAACTTAATCAACCGTATCGCCTCCTGCCGTATTAGCCGGGGCGCTTATATTCACATCCGCTTGTGCCGCCACTTTTGCCTGAGAGGCCGCTTCTTTTTTAGCTGCCTCGGCCGCCTCCGCTTCAGCTGAACGAATCACGATCTTTTTAACCGCTTTTTCAAATTTAGGGCGCGATAACATCACTTGATGACCGCAACCGCGACAAACAATCGTAAAATCTGTACCAATACGCTTAACTTCCCACTCCGCGCTTCCACAAGGATGGGATTTTTTCATTTTTACCACATCGCCTACATAATATCGTACAAATGCCATTGCATGTCTCCCTTCTTCGATTCACAATCAACCAATTCAAATTATGTCTGATAACAGTACGGACGCTTACTAATTCTATCCTAATATATTTATTATATACCATTTAGAGTTCCATGCCGAATACATTATATGCAAAACAACGTATTATTTTGCTAAAAAATACTTTCAAACCTAACGAATCTGTTATATTTACAATTTCAAGGGGCTCCCGGCTGCCTCCCCACGGCGGTTAAATTTTTAATTCCTACTAAAATATAGGTATTCTCATTTTATAAACTTGAATCGCTGACATTCATTCTCAATTGTTTTTTTTGTGGTTATAATGCTGTTTTCAAAGCATTAACACTC
>ENA-UERQ01001080-UERQ01001080.1-human-gut-metagenome-genome-assembly--contig:-NODE-1080-length-15290-cov-7.953724_pt1 | contig 15290 bp, 16 predicted proteins | sample MGYA00242986_ERZ507987 | MGnify/ENA primary metagenome ERZ507987 (study PRJEB26167, sample SAMN06115429) | human gut metagenome | host: Homo sapiens | place: China:Chongqing | collected 2015-04-15...
CTCGTTTTTCGGCGCTGGACAGGCAGATGTCTCTCTTTGCCCCGAAATGCCGAATTTTCCAGCAGTTAGATTGCCATGGAAATGCCGTTTAGAGTGATGGACGACTATATGCAGACGAATTTCCCTGAAGCAAAACCACACACTTCAGCCCCACCATGTGCATAGCATACCATGAGCATAGGCCTTATGAGAAAGGAACGATTGTAATGTCTGCTCTCTTGAAGAAATTCAGCAACCTTCTGTGTGTTAAAAGCATTGTAACGCTTGTCTTGACGGTAGTATTTGCCTATCTCGCTGTTTTGGACCGAATTTCCAACCAAGATTTTTTAACAATTTTTTCAGTTGTCATCGCATTCTATTTCGGCACACAGAGTCAGCGCCTGAATGAAAAGATCGAGAAGGACACAGACAAGAAGCAACTTTAGCTATAACCACAGTTCCCTTACTTTGGATGAGAGGTCAATGAGATGAATTATTTTCCCAACAACAATTTAAATAAAGAGCGTCATTGCGGCTCTGCACCTGACAGAGACTCCTCCTGTCAGTGTTTTTGCCCCATTCTCTCCGGTGAACGCGGCCCCCAAGGTGAACGTGGGCCGCAGGGCGAACGCGGGCCCCAGGGTGAACGCGGCCCCCGCGGAGAGCGTGGTCCCCAGGGGCCAAAGGGTGAGCAGGGCTGTCCCGGTCCCATGGGCCCAAAAGGAATGGTGGGCCCTCAGGGACTCCCGGGGCCTCAGGGTATTCGGGGCGATATGGGGCCAAAAGGAGACACAGGAGATATCGGACCGCAGGGTGTCCGCGGGGATCCCGGCCCCATGGGCCCCAAAGGCGACCGCGGCCCCGTAGGGCCTAAGGGTGATCCGGGACCGGCTGGCCCAGTCGGCCCCAGGGGGGAAAGAGGTATTCCGGGCGACCGCGGCCCTCAAGGAGAACAGGGACCTCAGGGTGAGCAAGGGCTTCCTGGTGAGACCGGCCCTCAAGGACTCCAAGGAGATCGCGGCTGTCCCGGACCACAGGGAGAACAGGGCCCCATCGGTCCGGCAGGGCCCCAAGGCGAGCGTGGCGAAAGCGGCCCTCAAGGTCCGGCAGGACCCCAGGGTGAGCGGGGTGAAACCGGCCCTCAGGGTGAACCTGGCCCTCAGGGACCCGCGGGCACGACACCTACCGTCACTGTGGGAACTGTCTCCTCCGGTACTGCCGCAACCGTCACCGCCAATCCGACGGACACCGGGATCTCCCTGGACTTCGTGGTTCCCGTCGGCCCTGCAGGCCCTCAGGGAGAATCCGGCCTGACAGGTCCCCAAGGTCCGGCAGGCCCCCAGGGTGAGCGGGGTGAAACTGGGCCTCAGGGTGAACCTGGCCCTCAGGGACCCGCAGGCACAACGCCTACCGTCACTGTAGGAACCGTCTCCTCCGGTACTACCGCAGCCGTCACCGCCAATCCGACGGACACCGGGATCTCCCTGGACTTCGTGGTTCCCGTCGGTCCTGCAGGCCCTCAGGGAGAATCCGGCCCGACAGGTCCCCAGGGCCCGGAAGGGCCTCAGGGCGAGCGGGGCGAAACCGGGCCTCAGGGTGAACTTGGCCCTCAGGGACCCGCGGGCACGACACCTACCGTCACTGTGGGAACTGTCTCCTCCGGTACTGCCGCAGCCGTCACCGCCAATCCGACAGACACCGGGATCTCCCTGGACTTTGTGGTTCCCGTTGGCCCCGAGGGGCCGAAAGGTGAACCTGGTGAAGTTGGACCCGAAGGACCGCAGGGCATCCCTGGGCAGACTCCTGAAATTACAGTGGAGCAAAATACACCTACTGTCTACAAGGTTCGGTTTAAAACTGCGGAGACAGATTTCCTGACTCCCAATCTAAAAGCTGTTCCGGAGGTTTACAACGCAAATCTGTCCTCTGCTGGAAGTGTCTTGACGGTTCCTCTGGAGGCGCTGAACATGACCTTGCAGAACACTTCGGCCACTTCACTCCGCTTTTCCCTCCAGCCTGCGGTAACAGGAACGTCTATTGTGGCTGATATTCGCCGCGCAAGTATTTACGATGGAGCTTCTATTGACAGCCAGACCAATGACAACCTGACAATCTCAGGTGTGTTCGTAGTGGATGATCTGATCTACAGCCAGTCTCAGGAGATGCACTGGACACGAATCCGGCAACAAGAGCCCTCTACCGGTCTTTGGTCCATGTGTGAGATCCGAATCTTTTCTTCCCGAGGCGGTGCCCGTACGTCTGTATGCGTCAACTGGCTATACACGGGAGCCAGTTTCCTGGCACCATAAGTTTTCTTTCTCAGGACTGCAAGTTGCTCTGTGGGGCACTATAAATATTCATCAGAAGTGCAGTAATGTAAACGTGAAACAGAGGGGCAGCCAAACGGTCGCCCCTCTGCTCACACTTACCCATAAAATCAGATGATGAGATGTGAATGCTTTGCAGATGCTCCTTACCCCACTATACTGAAAGCAGAACATGGAATGGGGGGAGGGTATGCTGGGCGGGCGGGACTATACCGGGTACTACCGGCGGTGCGATGGAAAACTATCGATGGGATTCCTGCGGCCATGGATGCCGACACCGGCGAGGAGACTGCCATCCGGATTCTGTTTCTGTTCTTGGACCCGCCCAAGTATTACACGATAAGCAAGCAGTCCCTCTGCGCATTTCTGGAGGTGAGTGGGGGAGCGGAGAGCCGAGTGCAGGTGTCTGAGAAATAAGACGATTACGGGTTCCGCTATTAGTCTCCTGGAAGAAAGCGGAGTCCGCGGCCCGGTGCGCCGGAGCCCTGGCTATTCTCTGTTTCTGTGGTATGTTGTGTTGCTGAACAAGGGAGGCGACACGTATGAACGACTACATGAAGGCCCTGCACCAGCGGTTTTTCTGGGAACTGGAGCGTCCCAGCCTCTCTACTCCCCGAAAGTGAACGGGAAACGAATGGCACCAACGTCTCCGTCCATACAGAGGCGGCGTGCAAGGAGAAGTTGGCCCGGCTGATCGCGGAGATCGCCGCCGAGAAAAAGCGGCGGAAGCAGGCAGAACTGGCAGGTTGAACAAACGGGCCTCCCAGGGCGAACTGCTCTCGGAGGCCCGTATTTTTCCTGACTGTGGCTGGTTGAGTGGTCAGGGATAAAATAAGGTTACATAACACGCATGAAAATTGCGAAAAAATTATAAAAAAGTTCCGCTTTCAACAGAAAGCGGAACTTTCGATGGTGGACGATACAGGACTCGAATTGCGAAAAGAGTATTCTGTCCAGTCCTGGCTTTTCCCGGAACGCCCTGTTTTCAATGGTTTGCGGGTTCCTGTACTCCCAAGTGATACTGACTTTTCCTGACAAAAACTGAGTGCTTAAGGGTAAAAATAAGGGTAACGAATGGACCACATAGGCGCACAAAAAGAGGCGGACGCGGCAGAAACGCGCCGCCTCTTGTCATTTTTACAGCTCTGTGGTATGCTGTTCCCGGTGCTACCGATAAACGGCAAGCGGTTGGTTCCCCTGACCCGATCAAGGGCGCTTCCTGCCCCCTGATCGTTCACGAAAGGGGGGCTGACCGTTTGCCGGTAGCACCTTCTTTTCTATGTTCAGTATAGACCCTTTGAGCGGGGCTGTCAATCCCCCGCCTTGGAGCTGTGCCGCGCCGGACCACGGACCATATGCGGCGCAGCCATGGCCCAACGGGCAAGCATCAATTTCGCAGATCAATTTCTTCTTAGAAAAGGCTTCCTCAGCTGAACGGCTGACGATGGGACCAACGGGGAGATCGGGACCGGTCTTTTCTAAAGGAGAAAAACAGCAGGAAACTTTATGCTTGCCTGACGGCGCGGCTTCTTCGCATATGGCCCGTGAGGACCGCAAGAGAACTGCGCAAACGCCTAGAAACAAGGCTGCACAACAAAGATGCACCCCCGAGAAAAACCTCGGGGGCGCATGGCATCAACAAGGAAGCAGGTAGTCTCCTTTTCTGCTTAACGATCGCCACTTTAGTCATCTGATAGGCACATGCTCACCAAACAGGGTCAGTATAGTTACCAAGAGCATATGCGTTGAGAGTAAGATCATCCGCATCAATTCCAAGACAAATAATCCATCTGTTCCCAGACTTTGCAGCAATCATATACTCATGGCCAGGATCCATCAAGATTTCTTTGTGTGCAGGGGAATTCATCCAGTTGTTATATGCTACAACGGAAGAAGTAGGCCCTTTGGTACAGACTTCTCCTAAGATATTGTAGCTCCCGTTGGGTCTATCGTGGCTGAAGTTTGAAGCCAGCTCATGAGCTCTTAACAAAGTATACTCTTCAGCCTGATCGAAAGTCGTCCACTTGAGCGCAGGCGAACCCTCCTCTGCGCGAGCCGCATTCACCATATCCAACAGTTCATAGACTAATACAGCATCCCCAATATCAACATCAGTGGCTCCAGAATAGTACCCATTGCTAGACACAACATCAGAGGGGCCATAGGTCGGATATGCATCATCCTTCCCAATGCTGGATTTCACGCCAGCCGCCGCGGTGGCCCCACTGGGCAGTTTCTGACCAAGCTCCGTGCTGGTTGTTCCGGGATCAGCGGTTTCCGTGGGAGGCTCCTGCTCAGCGGGATCAGAGGGCTTGACGGGGACCTCGCCAGCCTCGCAGTCGGCAATCGTCTTCTCCAGACGAGCCAGAACAACGCACGCCTGAGCGCGATTCATGGTGTTCTCGCCCTTGAAGTTACCGGCTGCATCGACACCCGCCAGGCAGCCGAGATGATACATATTTTTGACAGCATCTGTATACTGGGCAGGGATGGTGTTGAAGTCTGCGATCCGCTGGGTGGTGGCCAGCAGCTCATCGGCACTGGGCATCGGCACACCCTCCGCCTTCAGCAGCCCATACATGGTCTGGGCCATATCATAGCGGTTCATGGGTGCGCTGACGCTGTTCGCATCATAGTTTTTAAGGGCCGCCGAGGTGTTGTCCAGGACCCCCTTGCCCGCCAGCAGGGTGATTGCATTTCTAAACCAAGCCTCGTCAGCGGGCATCTCGCTCATCTCGTCATTGTAGAACAGACGGGCAAGCATGACCGAGAACTGGGCTGTGGTCACATTGACGCCCGGTCCAAATCTGCCGTTGCCAAACCCGGCAACGACACCCCGGCTGGACATGTCCTCGATGGCGTCATAGGCCCAGTGGGAAGCAGGCACATCGGTGAAGGTGGGCCCAGCGGCCCAGGCCGGGACGGCCAGCCCCAGGCACAGACACAGAGCCAGCGCAACGCTCAAGATTCGGTTTTTCATTGTCCTTTCTCTCCTTGATGATGGATTTCCGGCAGACGGCCCCGGTGGGCGGGGATGGTTCCCCGCCCGGGGTGTCCGCCGGAAACATAAAAGCGGTGTCGAGTTATGTACTCAACACCGCCTGATAAAATCATGCGCAGCACAAGACCATTTTCCCCGTCCAGCCTTGAAAACATAAGCCAAAACGGATATAATAGCCCCGTGGTGCAGTCAAAGACTGCTGTGCTGAGTGGTCGTGTCACTCGTACAGGGGTATGGCGGGTTGCAGCCTGCCATACCCTGCCCGCAATTATGTTTCCGCCCCTATTTTACCTGTTCCCAAGGGGAAAAGCAAGGGCCCTGTGGAGAGAAAACGCAAAAAATACGCTCAAACTTCTTGAAGTGCACACCTCAAAACGCCTGATTCAGCGTTTGAGGCGTGCACTTCATTTTTTATACCTCTATCATACGCTCCATGCAGTCCCCGCACAGAATGTTGACCCTGCGGGTGGCTCGTACGCTCTGGCCGCACTTGGGGCAAATGAGCTTGCGGGTGGAGCTGGGCCGCTTGCCGCCCGTGGTGTCGGCTCCCGGCTGGGCGGTCCCTCCGGCTCCGGTGCGGATGATGGGCGGTAAAGTGCTGCGCCCGATCTGAATTTCGTTCCAGCCCTTTTCCAGCGCGTATTCCACAAGCCGGTCGGTAGGCCGGGTGTTCCATCCGTATTTCTCCGTCCGATAGCACTCCAGCCCACGCCGCTCGGCCTCCTCCTTGAACCGCTTATTGTGATATGTACCGCCCCGGCTCACTTCCTGGATTCCGTGCTGGCGGCAAAAGAGGTGGACGAGCTCATGGATCATGCTATCCAGCGTCTCCTCGATGGGGTAATTCAGCACCTCGGCGGCAATGTTCAATTCATAGGCCCCGCCGTCTGGCCTCTGCCAGACTTTCGCCACGGAACAGTGCCCATAGGTTCCCGGCTTGCTCTGCACCGTGATAATGGGGACCGGCAGCTCCCCGCCAAAGAAATCTGTGTTGAGGCTGTTGTAGATGTGCTCCAGCTGACTGACGGCCCGGCTCATTTTTGTGGTCTGTTTCATGTGGTATCGCTCCCATCATTCATAGTGTGCGAAGCGGAGCGCCTCGCGCTTCGCTTGGGAACCACCACGCGCCCCCGGCCTGGCTGGTCAAGACTGGCCACAGGCCACTCGCAAGAAAAAATCCGCCCCGGCTCTTACGGAACCAGGGCGGACTTTTTCGCAGGTCTTGACGGGACAGGGCGGGGGTGCTATGCGCCCGCCTGACTTCTGTCCAGGCAACAACACGAAAAACCTTATTTTTTTCAGAAATTTGTCTGTAATCTGGAATGGTTTGCCGAAAACAGGCATAGCATGGTTTGTCGAAAATCAAAGTGGGCTGTCGCTCTGTGGGGCGCTCTGTCGTAACAGCATGAGCCCCACAAAATATAAATTGTCGCAACTGCATATAATATGGGTGAAAGGTGAAAATCCCCCATCTTAACTAACCCATGACAATCATAGACCTGTTCTCTGACATTGTCAAGGGGGATGCCGCGCCTTTTTGCACCTTGACAACTGAATGGGCAGCACGGAATCGGCCCACACCGGAGCTGCCTGCCCCAGCCTTGCCAGCAGTCTGGCAAGTGGTACCTATCCACCCCAATGGCCGCGCGGTTATTCCGCGCGGAATAGAGAGGAGTATTGTACTTATGAAACTCATTGGTTTTAAGCGCAACGATTTTAGCACCAAAGAGGGCACGACCATCACGGGCTACAGCCTCTACCTGGCCTACCCCGCCACGGGACCCGAGGCCCAGGGCGTGGTTGCCGAGCACATCTACATGACGGACGCCAAGCTCGCCAAGTGCGGGCTGGACGCGGGCAAGCTCAAGGTGAACGCCGAGGTGACTGTCCAGTACAACCGCTTCGGCAAGCCGGATGCCCTCATCATCCAGTCGTAAGCCCTCCGGACTGGAACGGCCCCCGCCCCCCGTCAGGGGGGCGAGGTGGGCCGTTCTACTCGATACATTCAACAAATTGAAATCGAAAATTGAAATCAATCAGTGAAGTTGAAAACAGAAAGGAAGAGGCCGAAATGTCCAATCAACCAACAGTCTATACCAATGCCCGGTACAAGATGTACCCGCACAGCGTGGTAAAGGAGGTGGCAACGGGGGCCTGTTTTCCTCTGGTCCCAGGGGCGCCGAGGCCGCGGCCTTTCGCGGTCGCTCCGCCCGGTCAGGCCAAGGACAAAGAGCGGTCCCTGGAATCGAGCCAGCAGCGGGCCAGGGCGCGGGTCAGGGATATGGCCCTCTGCAACCCCTTTGAATATTTCTTCACCTGGACGATTGACCCTGATCTGCTGGACCGGTACGACCCAAAGGCCATATACCCCAAGCTAAGGAACTTCCTCAGCAACGCCGTCCGGCGAAAGGGGTTTTCCTATCTCATTGTGCCGGAGTACCACGAGCAGAAGCCCGGCGAGGACAAGCCCGCTATTCATTTTCACGGCCTATGCACTTTGGGCAAGGTGGAAATTGAGCGGGCCAAGGACAAGCGCGGACACCGTATGACCGACGGAAAGGGCCGTCCGGTCTTTCATATGACGGACTGGAAATATGGCTTTTCCACCTGTGTTCCGCTGGACGAAAACCGGGAACGCACCGCGAATTATATCGTCAAGTACATCACCAAGAACGGCGGCGCAGAGAAGATTTTCGGGAAATGGTATCTGCACAGCCGGGACCTGGTCAAAGGGCCTGAAATCATCCCCCTAGACCCGGAAAGGTATAACGAGTTTCGGGACGAAGCGAAGTTGAAAGCGCACATTCAACACGAAGTTGAGATTTACAGCGGCCTCCGGGTGCTCTCGGAGGAATTTCCCATTTTGTAAAGGAGGATTTTCCCATGATTAAAGATCAGAAGTCGAGCCAGGACCTGGCCCGGAAAACGGAAGTACACCGCAAGCTGAAGCGCATGGGGCGCGGGGCCCGCAAAGTCAAGCCAGGCGGGGGAAAGGGCCCCGTCCTGGTCCTGATGCTGCTGCTCCTGTGCATGGGCTGGCTCTGCTATGGCCTGGTGGACGGCCTGATGATGGGCGGACTGCTGGGGCGGCTGTATTGTATTGCGACCGGCCTTGTTACTGCTGCGCTTGCAGTGGGGCTCACCATGACCCTCCTCTGGGTCTGGGGAGGCCCGCTGCAAGCCCGCCGCGTGGAAGAAGCCCTGGCCCGGATTGGCTTTACGAATGCAAACGGGGAAGTCCCGGAACTGCTGTCCATTACCAGACATTCAGACAATCCCAAAATCAAGGTCTACGAGTTTGAAATCTGTGGTATCCCAGTCCCCGGCTGGCTTGACTTTGCGGAGAAGATACAATCGGCATTGAATGTAACCATTATAGATGTCCAGTACATGATCGACTGCCAGCATATCCGTCTGACCGTTGCGCCTCCTGCTGTTACTTTACCCACGAAGATACCTTGGCACGACCGGTTGCTGCCTCTGGACCCGTATGTGGTTTCCCTGGGGCAGAGCCTTGCCGGGGATGTTCTGCTGGACTTGAAGCAGATTCCCCATGTCCTGGTCGGCGGCATTACCGGCAGCGGAAAGACGGTATTGCTGAAATCTATTTTGTTCCAGTTGATTTGCTGGGGTGCGGACCTGTATATCGTAGACCTCAAGGGTATTGATTTTGGCCGCTGGTGGGAGGCCCGCTGCCATCTGTGCACCGATGAAAGCGGTGTTTTGCCCATTCTGGACAAGTTTATGGATGCCTTGGCTGAACGGAAAAATTTGCTCCACCGGGCAAACTGCCGCAATATTGACGAGTATAACGCCAGGAGAGCCCATAAGCTCCGCTGCATGATTTTTGCTTGTGACGAGGCCGCCGAGTTGTTGGACAAGACCGGCGCAGATAAAGATGGAAAGGCATTTATCGCCCAGGTGGAAAGTCGTTTATCTACGCTCGCCCGTCTTGGCCGTGCGATGGGTTTGCATTTGGTGTTAGGAATGCAGCGTGCAGACACTGAGACCTTAAAGGGACAGATACGCAGTAACATGGGGTGCAGAATTTGTGGTAAAGCCGACCCCATATTAGAAAAAATCACCATTGGAACATCTGGAGCGGTATCGGACCTCATTCCCAACGGGGTACAAGGACGCTTTATCCTCAACGATGGGGATGGGAGTACAAATACAGTCTTCCAAGGGTATTTGTTCCGCGAGCGGGAGGATGCAGACGATGTATAAGGACTTTGAGCAGCTTCCTCTCGTGCTCTCCGTTCCTGAGGTTGCCCGGGTGTTGAACCTAGGCCGGGATACTACCTATGGCCTTGTGCGCTCTGGCCGTATCCGCAGTGTGCGGGTAGGCCGCCAGTACCGGGTGCCCAAGGCGGCGGTTATGGAATATCTGTCCGCCTGATTGTCTCATGAACGCATAGGAGCTATTGACCGTCCGCCGCATAAGCGTTACAATATGGATGTGCGCTTATGTGGCGGACGAGGAGGTATGAATTTTATGCCACATAAGAAAAAATCGGGACGGGCCGCCAATGGAAGCGGCTCCATCCGCAAGAGGACCGTTACAAGAAATGGGCGGTCCTATACCTATTGGGAGGCCCGCGTTACGGTGGGCATGGACCCCATCACCGGCAAACAGGTCCAGCGGACTATCACGGGCAAGACACAGCAGGAGGTCGCACAGCGGGCGCGGGAAATCGCCGTGGAGGTGGACCAAAAGACCTACAAGGCCCCCTGCAAGCTGACCGTGGGGGAATGGCTGGAACTTTGGAAGCGGGAGTACACGGGGGATGTGAAGCCATCGACTGCTTACCTGTATGGCCGCAACATTGACCAGTACATCATCCCTCATTTGGGCGCGGTTAAGCTGGAAACGCTGACGCCCCTTCAGGTCCAGGAACTCTATAACCGTTTGCAGAGGCCCGACAAAGAAGGGGTACGGCCTTTATCTGCAAAGACCGTCCGTAATGTTCATGGCGTGTTCCACAAGGCGCTGGAGCAGGCGGTTCAGGCGGGGTATATCCGGGCCAATCCTGCAAGCGCCAGCAAACCGCCCAAGGCGGCCAAGCCAAAGATCAGACCATTAGACACGGACCAGGTTTCCGCGTTTCTAAAGGCTATTCAGGGCCACCTGCATGAATACCTGTATCAGATCACGATATTTACAGGTCTGAGGCAGGGGGAAGTGCTGGGGCTCACCTGGGACTGTCTTAACATGGAGCGTGGGACGCTGCTGGTCAAGCAACAGCTTCGCCGGGAACAGCAGAAGGGCGGACAGTATTATTTTTCCACGACCAAAAACAGCAGGAGCCGTGTGCTGACCCTGCCTCCCTCTGTGGTCCAGCTGTTCCGCTTGCAACAGGCCAAGCAGGAGAATATGCGGACTAAGGCCGGGGAACTCTGGCAGGAAACTGGCTTGATCTTTACCAATGAGGTCGGTAGTCGTCTGTCCTACCGTACTGTGTATGACTGTTTCAAGCGGGTCGTGGCAAAAATCGGCGCACCGGACACCCGGTTCCATGATTTGCGGCATACCTATGCGGTTATGGCAATTCAGAGTGGGGATGACATTAAGACAGTGCAGGAAAACCTGGGCCACGCCACCGCTTCCTTTACTCTGGATGTGTACGGCCATGTGACGGCCCAAATGAAACAAGCCAGCGCAGATAGGATGGAAAAATTCATTCAAAGTGTGTCTGCCTGACCGAGCATCGCGCAATATGGGTAAAATAAGGGTAACAGTCTTTTCAAGAAAAGGAAAAACCCTTGAAACCACTGAGTTTCAAGGGTTTTTAGTGGTGGACGATACAGGACTCGAACCTGTGACCCCCTGCACGTCAAGCAGGTGCTCTAGCCAGCTGAGCTAATCGTCCAAAACGGAACGTATATAGGATACACGAAAACGCACCTTTTGTCAACACTTTTCTTGCGCGATCCTGTTTTTTTTGTTATACTGCTGACAGCACTATGACAGGAGGATCACTATGAATCGTGTGGCATTGGTCACTGGGGCTTCCCGGGGGATCGGGAGAGCGATTGCGGCGGAGCTGGCGGAGGCGGGACATGCTGTCTGTATCAATTACCTGACGCACCGGCAGGAGGCGGAGACGCTGGCAGAAAAAATCCGGAACCATGGTGGAAATGCCATTGCAGTTCAGGCGGATGTGGCGGACCGGGCGGCTGTGGAGACGATGGTTCGCACTGCGGAAGCGGAGCTGGGACCCGTGAGCCTGCTGGTGAACAACGCCGGCATTGCGGGGCAGATCCAATTTCAGGATATCACAGATGCCCAGTGGAATCGCTATCTGGGCGTGAACCTGGGCGGCGCCCGGAACACCATCCAGGCAGTACTGCCCCACATGCTCCATGAGAAGGCGGGCTGCATCGTCAACATCTCATCCATCTGGGGACTGCGGGGAGCCTCCTGCGAGGTGGCGTATGCCTGCACCAAAGCCGCTCTCGTGGGGCTGACCCGGTCCCTGGCGCTGGAGCTGGCGCCCTCCCACATCCGGGTCAACTGCGTGGCTCCCGGCGTCATCAACACCGACATGGTTCAGGTTCTGGGACAGGAGACCCTGCGGGATCTGGCGGAGCAGACGCCTCTGGGACGGCTGGGGACGCCGGAGGACGTGGCCCACGCCGTTGCCTTTCTGGCCTCCGACAAGGCATCCTTCCTCACGGGGCAAATCCTCGCCGCCGACGGCGGGTTCATCGTTTGAAGACTGCCGAACAAGAGAGCCGGGCGCCGCATGGGCGGCGCCCGGCTCTCTGTTACGTCCGCCCCGGCAGCGGCAGCGCGTGGAGGATCACCCGGCCGAAGCAGGCGAGCGTCCGGCCGCTGCCGGCGGTGAGTACCACGTCCGCATCGGCCCGCGCCCGGTTTAGGGAGAAAAGATACACCGTTCCGGCGGGATCCTTGTAATACTGCTTGCAGAAGATATCCCCGTCCACGCAGAAGATCCCCACGTCCCCGGCCTTCAGGGGATCGCGATTCACATAGACCACGGAGCCGTCCGGGATGTAGGGGACCATGGAGTCCCCCTGGATACGCACAGCAAACTCTGCGGCCTGAGGCACACCGTCTGTGACCTGGAGGTAGTCGAAATCCTCGCCGAACACTGGCGCCGCATAACCGGCCGCCGCAGGGGTCCGGTACAGGGGAATGACCCGGGGCTCCTGCTCCGGGGCTGCGGATTCCTGCTGACAGGCCCGCAGCGCCTCCACCATCGTCTGGACGCTCTCCCGCCCCAGGGGAGAGAGGGAGCGATACTGCTCCAGCAGCTGCCGCTCCCGCTCAGTCAGGACGTCCGCGCCGCGGCGAAAGCTGTCCTGAAACAAGGTGTTGGGGTCCGTCTCCAGACAGTCGAACAGCCGGAGCATCATCTCCTCCTTAGGGAAGCTGACACCGGTCTCGTAGTTGCTGACAGTGGACGGTGTGACGCCCAGCCGATCCGCCAGCTGGGGGCGGGAGAGAGCCAGCTCCTCCCGACGGGCTTTGATCCGGTCTCCAAATGCCATGGATCCCATCCTTTCCGATGTTCTTGACAGTATCCTATCGGATTTCAAGGAAGCTGTCAATCCAATTTTACAAGAAACTTGTAAAATTATACTTGACTTTCAAAAAAACTGGTGCTACTGTATAGCTGTAAACAAGATACTTGTAAAATAAATAAAAATTTACAAGTATCTTGTTTATCAAAATGAAAAAAGCGCCCGCGATTGCAGGCACCTTTTTGGTGGGGGAAGGTGGATTCGAACCACCGAAGCCGAAGGCAACAGATTTACAGTCTGCAAAAAAACATTTATTTTCAATACTTTTATGTCTTTGACATCATTTTTGACATCCCGTCATTGAATTTTGACACCGATTTGGAGAGTTGAGCGTTTCGCAAGTCTGTATAAATCTCCCTGGTGATCTCCACCCTGGAATGACCTAAAATGCGCTGTGCTGTTAGTTCGTCAACATCCAATTCAAACATGAGCGTTGCCGTACCGTGCCGGATGTTATGGGCCGTGATCCCAGTTAGACCGGACTCTTGGCAATACTGCTCCCAGGCGTGATTGTATGCTCCCTCGGTCATAATCCCACCGCCAGGGCCGCCTCTGGTTGTTGTTGGCTGCGGAAATATCTGCCCCTTGCCGCCTTTCAGGTAGGGAAAGAGAATATCCAGGATGGGCACATTCCGGATTCCCGCTTTGGTTTTCGGCTCCTTCAGCCGCGGCCGGGAGTGGATGGTGTAGTCCACTGACTTTGTGACGTGGATGACTTTATTTTTCAGGTCAATGTCATCCCACGTGAGAGCCAGGGCTTCCGACCGTCTCATTCCGGTGCAGAGCAAGAAGAACGGGAATAGACCGAAGGGCTTATCAATGTTCTGGCAGATAATCTTGATTTGATCGTCAGTTGGAGCTTGTCGTTTTCCTCTGTGGAGTCCTCTTGGGAGTTTAACAGAGGAAACAGGATTGTATTTAATATACCCCTGGATAACGGCGTAATCGAAGATCATCTGGAAAATGGAGCGCCGAGTGTTGACAATGGTGGCGCTGTATCCTTTGGCCTTTGCTCGGGCCAAGTCATTCGCCACATCAGCAGCTTCCATCTCCTCGATAGGGGTATCACCAAACTGTGCAACAATGTCTTTCAGATGGGGTGCGTAGTTCTTCCAGGTGCGGTCTGTGATCTCGGCCCGGTGCTCCATTTCCCACCCGTCGGCGGCCTCCTTGAAAGTGACAACATGGACTTCCTGCCGTTGCTTGGCCTGCAGCTTCTCATAGAGCTTCTCCGGATCGCGGTCATAAACGTAGTGTCGGCCGGTTTCATCCGTATAGCTTCCCTGATATCGTCCATCTTTGCGGAGTGTGTACAGAGACGCATATTTGGATTTGCGAGGCATAAGATCACCTCCTAGAAGTACGCCGCCAGGGGAGACCTGACGGCGGTTTTTTATTGGGCTTTCTTCAACTCATTGATCTGCTGAGTATGTAACTCCACCGCTTTTTCCAGATCGTCCACCCGGTCCTCCAAGATATCTATGGCTTCTTTAGGAACAGGATTGATCTGCTCGCTGAGGGCTTGGAATTTTGGGTCAAAATAGGACTCCATGAGTACCATAGTTTCACTGATGATTTCCTTTTTCTGCTGGGCCATTTTAGAGTCCATTAACTGTGCAATAGCCTGTAAGTCTTTTTCATCGAGCATAATATTGCCTTTCTGCTCTATTATTTCAAGGCGTAGGCCGCAATGGCTTGGCTGATGGCCTTGACGTTGGAGTCGCCTGTGAATTCAAACTTGACCTTTCCAAGTGCGGAGAAATAGAGTTCCAGCTCACTGTCCAGATCGATAACGCCAGCGGTCTCTACAGAAAATGCTTGTACCTTGCTGTAGGGAAGAGAGGAATAGTCCTGCTTTTTGCCGGTGATACCCTGGACATTGACTGCGATGATCCGTTTATTGGTAAACACGACATAGTCCCGGACTGCGGTATAGGAGCCAATGACGGTCTCCCCCTCGATCAGGAGGTCTTCGACCTGGCCAACTTTCGCATTTTTGTCCCGCTTGAGCTTAAACAGCGCACCATTTTTGAAATCAATCATTTTATATCCTCCTTTTATCGGCAGACCTTAGGCGGTGGAGTCACATTATTTTTGCGTTGTGCCTGTCCAATATTTCTTTTGCAATTTCATCATTCCCGAAGGCATACGCAGTAAAAATACAAGTTACTTCATCATGTGTAAAGTTTTTATTTGGAGCAAACATATCTTTATATTCTTCTTGTAACTGAGCAATCAACTGGCTATCGGTTTTGTCTAGCTTTTGGCTTATCTTTCTTATGTCTTGTATAATTCCGGGCGGTACTAACGGTGAGGAATTTCCATTCAAATCGTAAAACAGAGTTTCAGCTAGAAGGGGAAACGCATTTGTGAACCGTTTTTCATCCATCAAAAAACGATACATTTCATATCGAACATTTCTATAGTACCCATAT
>ENA-UERQ01001111-UERQ01001111.1-human-gut-metagenome-genome-assembly--contig:-NODE-1111-length-14950-cov-17.474753_pt1 | contig 14950 bp, 13 predicted proteins | sample MGYA00242986_ERZ507987 | MGnify/ENA primary metagenome ERZ507987 (study PRJEB26167, sample SAMN06115429) | human gut metagenome | host: Homo sapiens | place: China:Chongqing | collected 2015-04-15...
AGTCACAGCCCTTTGTTTCTGCCGCTGTGAGCAGTTCCGAGAAATATTTGCAGCCCTGTTTGATGGATTCCTCTGTGTTAAGGGAGTTCGGGGGAAGCCCCAGCGATTCCGAGGACTGCATAACGTCTTCCAGTGTGCCGCCGGATTCCACCTGAATGATGGCGAGCAGCACATTCAGGTATTCCTCTATGCCATATTCCCTTGCGTATTGTTCCAGCATAGGTTTATGGGCGAGAACTCCTTGTGACACGCTCACTCCACCATAAATAAGGTTTCCGCCGCTTCCTCCGTCTTCCTCATCCGAGAAGACAATCACCACCAAAAGGAGCAGGGAGAAAATCATCACGAACACGCCGGAACAGGCAAAGAAAAGGTGTCTTAACTTCATGGTTTCTCCCCTTTCTTTTGTTTCACAGCAGTTTTTGCTGTTTTTGTCCACTCCTTTCTGGCTGTGGTACGCCGGATGGTAAACCCCGCTTCTTTTACCACAGGGGCAGCCCGTTTTACTTCCGGTATCACAGGAGCCGTATCTTTCTGGACAGGTCTTGCCGGATGGAGAGTAGCAGGTGTGATGGTTGGGGTTGTCTTTTGTCTTTCATCTGGTTGGGCAGGGGAAGCAGGTGGAACTATCTGGCGTTCTGTCCTTACAGGCGGTGTCTGTTCGTGGTGGATGGAAGTCGCTTTTACCACCGGAATCGAAGTCCGTTCCGCTACAGTTCCCCCATAAGAAACCTGCCCCCGTTCCCTGATAGCTGGGGAAGCTGGCTGCTTTGTCTTTGCAGTGGCAGGGCGTTTATGGACGGGAGCCGCCCCTTTGGGTGCTTCTGAAGCTGTCTTTTGCGGTTGCCTTGCCTGTTTCAGTTCCGCCCTGCGTTCTGCAATGGTCTGTCTGCGGCTTTCTGCCTGTGTGTTTCGCTGTTCGGCTCTGGCAGTTCGGGTCTGGGTCACGCTGGAAGTAAAATCCAGTACTCCCTCTGGTACCTGTGTTTTCCCGTGGTAAAGGGCGTACTTTGCATTGACAGGCAAATCTTTTGCCTGTTCCCGAAGCTGTCCGGCAGTATCGGCTATCTTATCTTTGGTATCTGTCACCGCACCTACCGCAGAGCCAGCCCGTTTCCATGCGGATTCCTTTTCTGTAGCAGCCTGTCCGTTTGGTCTGCTGTGGTCTGCCTGTGTACGTTTGGAAGAACCGGATTCAGGGGCGGACGTACCGGAGGTTTTCCCTGCGTGATAAGCAGCCGTTCCAGCACCAAGAGCCGCCATAGAACGTCCTAACTTATGCTGTAAACGGTGCATATGGGCGTGCATGAGCATACGGGGTCTTCGCATGATACGGCTTCCCATGCTCTGGGAATCGCCGCTCTGTAAGGAGAACATCCCCATCAAATCCCCCAGCTTGAAATAAATTCCGGCAAAGGTCACTATCTGCAAGAATGCTGTCAGGAAAAACGGATATTCCCCAGACAGGTTGTAGAGCATGGTGGAAATACTGAACGCCACCGTGATAATCAGGGTGATTCCGGCTCTGGTAAGGATGGTGTTGAACAGCTTTGTGATGGCACGCTTTGACATCCCTTCAAAAGAGGGAACCATACTGAGGAGGAAGCTCACAGGCAGGAACATGGCGTAGATGATAAAAAGCACCTGTGAGAAAATCATTATCCCTGTGAGCAGGAATACAAAAACGGAGATACCGATATTGAACATGAACAGGAAGAAGACGGTTCCCAATCGGTTGATGGTCTTTGTGATGGTAAGGTTCGTGTTTTCCCTGTCTTCGATTTCCTCCACCACGATTTCTTCCCTGTCCTGCCCGTTGATTTCATTTGGACTGGTTGAGAGCAGGCTTTCCACACGGTCTGTTCCAATGCTTTCCACATCCGAGTTACCGTATTGCAGCAGGAGCCACGGCTGCTTTACCTGAATGGAAAACAGGCTGTCCCGTATCAAATCCACGCTGTCTTTTCCCTGGTTTTCCGAGTTGGGCAGCACAATCTTTGTGCCAAGGGTCAGGCTGGCATTGCTGATGTCTGCGGAAAATTCATTGATTTTCCCGATATAATCAGGAGCGTAGGCGATAAAGGCAGCGGACAGCACGAACACCACCACAAAATTGACAACGGCATGGATGGCTTTTGTAGTTTCCCGTTTGATAAGCCCTGTGTAGGCAACGTAAATCCCCACCACCAGAATGAGAATCAGCAGGAACCCGATATAAAATCCCTCCGAGGACAAGCCGCCTGTGGTAACGCCTGCAAGGGTCTGCATATTTTTCCCAATGGAATCCGCCATAGAGGAAATGAAATCCAGTGAGTAGGCCTCCTGAATCAGATACCCCGTGGCGTTGGAAAGGTACAGGCTGATTGTCCAGATAAAATTTGTGATGGCATACAGCCCGTACATCACCTGTTTTCCGATACCGTCCAGCCAGTTCCACGGGAGCCAGTCCCATCCGCTGTCCACATAAAAATCAAGCTGGTAGTTGTCCAGAGGATATTTGCTGTATTCGTTGGCAGCGTCCACCGTATCATCCACCAGTCCGGCAGCGTGGGCGGCAGTACCGGAGACTGCCAGCAGCAGGAGGATGAGCAGGAGTGCCAGAAGCACCCTGCCAATCACTTTTCCTGCCATCTTCCAAGACAAGCCCTTTTTTGCGTGATAGGGAACAGGGAGTTGTTGTTGGTTGGATGTTCTATGTATCACCATAATTCCACCTCTTTTCTAACAGGAGGTCTGGTGTCAAAGGCATGGAACAGGTCTTCAAAGATAGGATGGAACTGTATCACCCCCACACACCCGTACAAATCACTGATAAGGCACTGTCCGTTTTCCAAGTCACGGAGCCGCTTCTGGTTGCTTTCATCTTCGGAATCCACCCCGAAAAAGGCGAGGGTCTTCTTGATTTCGTTGATGTCCGTGGAGCGGAACGCAAACTTCAAGCCCAGATTGTTTTTCAGCTTTTCATCCAGCAAATCGTCCGTGTTCTGGGTGACAAAGTAAACGCCTGCGTTCATGGCACGTCCGGCACGAACCAGCTTCATAGAGAGGGTCTTGCCCTGTGCCACCTGTAAGAAGCTCCATGCTTCATCCAAATCCACAATCTTAAACACGCTGCGGTCGGTGTGAATGAAGTCAAGGGCAAAGGTGCTGATTACAATGAGCATTGCCACGGAAAGCAGCTCCATTGTGGTGTATTCTTCAAACGAGGTTTCCTTATCCGGCAGCACCAAATCCGCCACCTGAATGATGTTGAGCTGCTTTTCAAGGCTGATGGACTGTGTGACATCCCCATCCGAAAAGAGCAGGTGTGCAAAGTCATAGTCCGTAAAGGATTCGATATGGTCGGCTATGCTGGTGCTGATGGTGGTTCCCTCCGCCCGTAGTTCCTCAATCACTTTGAAAAGTCCCCGTTCCTCACTGTTTGTCACTGCACGGATGGCTTTCCGAAGGACGGGGAACTTTTCCCCATCACGGCTGGAAATGCCCGTTAAAAAGGTCAGGATGTCGATTGCCAGTGATTCGGAATCCTTTGGGTTCTCCATAATCACATACGGGTCGAGCAGGCCCCTGTTCTGTTCCTCCGAGGTCAGGTTTACGATATTGATTTCATGGGCGATTTCCGGCAGGGTTTCTTTCCACCGCCCCCGTTATAGCGATAGGTAACTTTTTGATGTTATCTCCAAGTTTTCCCCCGCTTCACACCGTACATGAAACTTTCGCTTCATACGGCGTTCCATCATATCCAAATAGATTTATAAGTTATTTCCCAGTTATTGTCTGGTATCCGTAATTCGTCCGTATTCTGTTCAGTTTTTTCTTCTGCTGACTATTAAGAACATAACCTTTTAACAGTGATTTTGCTTCGTCTGCTGATTCTGTTAGGATTGCCTTTGCAATGGGAATTTCCACAAATGCCAGATTAGAATATCTGTCAAGGTTATCTCCTTTGTCTGATTTGTGAATACATATCAGAGTGGACGGAGTTCCTCGACGATTCATTACATAGCAGTTGCCTTGTTGTGCGATATATGCCGAAATACGATTGTCGTTAAACTCTACGCTATCGGCAGGGTTTTCATTTTCCAACAACGCTCGGATTTCTTCTTTTGTTACAACTACAACGTCCTCATGCACCTTGTTTCTCCCTTGCTTTGTAAAATTACAAATATCTTGCGAGAAATTCATAGGATTTTTGTGTTGTACTCCTTGAATCGGCAATAGCGGATTATCCGCAATCATCACTATTTTTGTTTTTGGTCTGATTCCTTTTGTCCTGCTCTGAAATTCTGAACTTGTACTTTCAAATGGAACTGATTTTGCAATGTTCCTTAAACGGATTCGTATGGTCGGTAAGAGAGCGTAACTTACTTCTGTCAGGTTGTTATATACGTTAGTTGCTATGCAGTAGTAATTCTGCATACCGATAACTGTCAGATTATATCTGCTGATATTGAAGCCAGTCGTATGTCTGGCTATATCTTTTACCTTTAACTTTAGATTTGTTTTCGCTTTCTTTAATGCTTTTTGGTTCATATCTGTTTTGGCAACATAACCGTGTTTCGTTCTTCCTTTTGGAATGACTTTGATTTTGAACCCCAGAAAATCTGATGAATTTTTCTTCAGATTTACTACCTTTGATTTCTCTGGACTGATTTCTAATTTCAGTCTTTTATTAAGAAAATCTACGGTACTGTGGTAAAATCTTTGTGCTTCTCCATAGGTTGAACACATGATTTTAAAATCATCAGCGTAACGTACAATAAAACCGCTTTTCAGTTTGGTATATTTCTTTGCGTATTGAAGCCACCCATTTTTACTGCGGTTCTTCGGCTGGAATATTTCCCACTGACTGCTTACCCACCAGTCTAATTCATTAAGGACTATGAGGGAGAGCAGTGGACTTAACAGACCGCCTTGTGGTGTTCCTTTTTCTGGGACACCCTCGCCGTCAATTTCAGCTTTCAGCATTTTGCTGATAATGCAAATCAATCTTTTATCCCGAATACCAAGTGTCCAGATTTGTTTTAATAGTTTTCCATGATTGACATTATCGAAAAATCCTTTAATGTCTACGTCAACACAGTAATGATATTTTGATAAATTTATCAGTGTCGTTACTCTGCTGACTGCATGGTGGGCACTTCGATTCGCACGGAATCCATAGGAATGATTATGGAACTTTGGTTCGCATATCGGCTCTAGGACTTGCAGGATACATTGTTGTACCAGCCTGTCCCAGATACACGGAATCCCCAATGGACGCATTTTATCGCTCCCAGCTTTTGGAATGAAAACACGTCTGACTGATTTTGGGCGGTAGTCGCTAAGGCTTTCCCGAACGGTAGCAACAATCTCAGCATTGCTGAGTTGTTTTATATCGTCTATCGTCATTCCGTCCGCTCCAGCCGTTTTACTGCCAATGTTTGATTTCAGATTACGGTAAGCTAAACAAATATTTTGTTCCGAACCAATAATTTCAAGTAACTTATAAAAGTTATTACCGTTCTTGCTCTGTGCGTATAACTCGTCATAAATATGTTGCATATCATAATACTCGTTATAGCGGAGCTTGTTTTTCTTTAGCATGGTCTGTACCCTCCTTGTTTGCAGGAGCAAGTACATCTCTTAGTCTTACTCGAACCCATACCATTTTTCTTAGTAATTCTATTCTTCATATGACTAGTGGCTATCCCTCCACCGCTTGTTATCACGGTTTCATAGGTACTGTGCCACCACTCTCACTGACATTAACACACCTTATATCATTGCTAATCTCACAATAACTTTCTGATGTGAACACTTCACAGACAGTAAAATCTCCATGTTGTCAGCTTTCAACGTTCCAAACACACTATCTGTACATATATCCTTAGGTTTCCTCTATAAGCCTGCTACCTTGATAACGCCTTTAACGTTATATGGATTTTCATAAATGCGGAGTCTTACTCACCCACAGTAGCGACACTGTTTGTGTCACTGGACATTTCTATCCAGCCCCGATATAGACCTGTACATTCAAGGATTCGTCAGTAGACCTCTCATCTACATTCTAACCATAGATATTTTATAGACTTCCGGCATATAGGACACAACGCCCACCTCTGGGAATCTTTCGTCAGCATTATCTGTTACGGTGTCTGTCTGCCGACTTCACCGAGCTTCTGACAGAGCCTTGTTTACTCAAGTTTCTGCCAGTCGGAGTATTAAAGTAGCCTTTCAGGGCGTTACCCCGTCATTCGACTATTCGTGTGTTTAGTTCTCCAACACACATTAAATATTGATTTAATGAAGTGCTGTGCCTACTCTTTTCAAGTAGGAACGTTTCGCACCTGCTTTCGGGTCAACAATGAGAGCCTGTGCCCCAAACAATACGGAGTAATAGACAATCATGTTGTTACTGAATGATTTTCCACCACCGAGGGAGCCGACAAAAGCGGCAGCAAGGGCGTTGGTGACGGAGCCTTTCACTCCCTGACTGGCAAGGGCAGGCTTTAAGTACACGTTTCTTCCTGTATCAAGGCTGTACCCGATATAAATGCCCTCCGGTTCCCCTAACATCTGGGTTGCCCCGAAGCCAAGACCAGCGAGGAAGTCACTGGTGACATACTGGATGTAATCATTCAGATACCGTTTGCTGGCAGGGAGAAATTCCCCATGCAGCCCCAGCATATCCCCAAAGGGGCGGACCAGCTTCACGTTCAAATCGTCATAAAAATCTTTCACCTCATTGCAGCGGCGTTTCAGTTCTTCCAAGTCGGGAGCCGTCACACGCACCACATAGGACAGCTTATACATGGATTCCTTGCTCTGGTCTAAGGTGGATTCCAGCTCATTTACGCTGTCCAGAGCGTCCACCACGTTTGTACTGGTTTCACTGTCATTCTGCCATGCGTGGTTGTCCAAATCTTTCAGCTCTTTTTTCTTGTTCCGCACCGTGGAGAGGGCTTTCCGGTTTGTCACAATCTCCACATTCATAGAGGTATCAATGGGAAAGGTGAATTGCTGCTGTTGATAGTAAAAGATTTCCGAGGATGGGAAGTCCAGTTCCCCCACAATACTGTTGATGGTAAAGTAGGCGGCATAGACCGTCCCGTCTTCCTGTTGGATTTTCAGATACCGCTGGTTTTCCTCTATCAGACAACGGGTGGGTTTGATGAGGTCATAGTATTTCACCAGCGTTTCCTCCTGAAACCGTTTCTTCGGAAGATAATACTCATAATCTTCGTAGGCGGTTCCGGTCTGCCCGTATAAATGTTCAATCAGATAGCCAAAATCGTCCTTGTTAAGCCGCCGGACTTTGAAGCGGCGTGAGATTTTATTCTCTAACAGTTTTTCCATCTTCTGAAACCGCCAGATTTCCTCATTGCTCATGGAAACAAAATCCCCCATGAGTTTGTGGTTGACTTCATGGAGGAAATCGGAAACAGCAGCCTTTGCTTCCCTGCGAAACTGCTTCATGGTGACTTCCTGCTCATTGACAAGCAGCTTAAAGCCGATAAAAAAGCGGTAGTCCACCTGATTTTCCCCTATCATGGAAATCAGGGCTTCGGTCTGTGCGTCAATCTTTGCACAGGCAACGTCCTTTAACTTGCCCGTCACTTCCTGTTTGGAGCGTTCCTGTGCCGCCCGTATGCTGGATTCGGTGCTGATTTGCAGGGCGTGAATCTTGCCGTCCCTGTTCTGGGCGATAAGCTGCCGGAAGGAATCGTGTACCTGATATTTCTGTTCGGGGCTTAAAAAGGAATAGTTGTAGGGAAGCAGTTCATAGTAGGCAAAGCACTCCCCGTCATGGTTGAACACAAGGTTATTTTCGATATACTTAATCGGATATGCCATAAATATCACTCCTTACTGCCGTGATGGGCTGTGCCGGATATTCCTTTTCCAGCTTCACGGGCTTTCCTGCATAGGTCAGTTTCGGGTGTACCAGATATGCCAGTACGGATTTCAGGAAGCCGTAAGGCTTCTTCCCGTCAAAGGTCTTTTGGCACATGAACCAAGTGAGGGCAAAGGGTACGCCGAAATATTTCAAAAATGCCCCGTCAATGAACGAAAGGAGAGGGAGGTTCCCCAAGAGCATAACTGCAAACACCGACACCACGAACCACGCCATCTGTGTGAACGTGATGGGGAATGGCAGCTTAAAATCATTGATGGAATAGAGTACCTTTTCCACCGACCAGATACTGGTATAGCTTCGTATTTTCTTCATGTTGTCCGTCCTTTCTAAAAGATGGGGGCAGCAAAAGCCGCCCCTGAATCAAAAAATCCGCCTGCATTTCTCAAAGGAGATACAGACGGGTCTACCGTAAGATTTCATATACGCCGTGGTTCGTGACAACAAAGGTTCCCTCCAATTCCATGTCACGCCCATAGGCGGCATAGTCGATATAGTTTTGTAAGTGTGCTGGAAGTTCCCCAAGCTGTCCGCTTTCTTCCAGATAGTAGCGAGCCACATCCGCCATATCGTCACAGCCGGAATGGCAGATAATATCGTCCTCATGCTCACAGAGTTCTTCGATACTGCCAAAATAGGATTGCAGCTCTGAAAGTTCCTCCTGAATATGTTCCGGTAAGTCCTCCACCATTTCACACAGACGGTTGATTTCCTCAATGGGAGTGTATTCGTCAATTTCAAAGGGCAGCTCATAATCATGGATGGCGTATTCCTCATATTCATCACTCAAGCCGATACGCTCTTTGACCTCCTCAAAATCCACTGGCGGCGTGAACCATGCCCCCACCAGTTCTCCCTCATTGTATTTTCCTAAATTGGCAATGTAAATCCGCATTTCTTCCAAGTTCCTCCACCTCCTTTAACGGTAAAAAAAGATACCATTGTCCGTAAACAGGTAGTTTTCACTGGTTTCCAGTTTCCGACCAATGGAAGCGTAGTCGATATGGTTCAACAGGTCTGGATGTACTTCTCCAAATAGCTGTACCTCCTGCACCAGATAACGGGCGAGGGATTCCCCGTCCTGCACCGGATAGCAGTGTATCTGGTCTTTGTGGTCGATAAATTCTGTAAAGCTGGGAAACCACCGCTTTTGTACCACATCCATTTCATAATAAAGGGGCGTTCCCTGCATTTCCTGTATCATCCGGCAAAGGGCGTTGATTTCCCAGAGCCTTGTGTTGCCCTCCAGTGGAAACGGCAGCTCATAGTCTTCAATTTCGATTTCTTCCTCACTCTGAACACCAAGACGTTCCCTGATTTCTTCAAAATCCACAGGACAGGAAAACCATGCCCCAGGATATTCCTCAAAATCTTCATGGTAAAACCTTGTGGTGTTCAGGATGTAGATTTTCATTTCCTCAATCAGTATCACGTCCTTTCTCTGTCAGGTTTTTGGGGAGTTACGCTCCCCAAGCCCCTAGTGGACTTCCGCCATGAAGCAATCAGAGTTTGCTCCATAACGGAAGTGTGATATGGTTTTTCCTATGCACCGATAATCTTATTGAACAGTTCCAGTAAGATGTCCTTTACACCGTCCGCATTGAAGACCAGACCAACCGCTACGAGGGAAACCACCAGAAAACCGATAAGTTTGGAAAATTCCCTCTTAAATCCGAGGTACAGTCCAATCACCACGATTGCCAGCAGCACAAGGGACTGGGCGTTGGATAAAAACCAGTTGTAAAGATTCTGTCCAAAATTCATAAAAGCTCCTTTCTTTCCTGTAAGATTCCTTAAGTTCTAAGATTGACGCCGTTAAAGCACCACCTCCTTTGCAGCGGCGGCTTGCCGCCTTAGGATTTTTTCGTGCTTTTCCGTCAGTTTTGCATGGGTGATGATGTCATGGACAATCTGGGTGTGGTTCATCTTATCCAGACGGAGAGCCAGCTTTAACGTGGGGGCTACCTGATGGGAGAGCCAGTGCAGGGTGCGTTCAAAGGAATAGGGTTCAGGCTTCGTTGTCAGTTTCAGGCTTCCCCTGCGTTCCCCTAAGAACCATGCCCATTCCTCATTGATACGCCAGTCCGAACGGGGCTTCGTATCGTCCCTGTCCACAAACCGGACATAGCGGTTGATGATTTGAAAGGCTGTCCGTTCTGGATTGTCATGTTCTAACAGGTCACGGATGGCGTAAAAGGCACGTTCATTTTTCAGCCGGATTTCAAAACGGTTCTTTACCTCTGCGTCTGCAATGGGAATATCATGCTTCTTGTACTGCTCATAGTCCTTTTCGTAAATGCAGAAGTGCACCTCACTTTGGAGGGAACCGATATACAGGGTGTTCCCCATACATTCTTTTTCCTCACGCCGTACCAGTTCACCGCTGCGGTAGCTTTTGAAGTTGCGGAAGACCGAGATACATTCCTCATTCCGGCACTTCTCTGTCAGATGGGGAATGTTCAGGATTCCCGTTTTGTCATTGATGGCAAGGTCAAGCCGCTTCATCACGCCGTCTTCCATGAGAGCATCCATGAAAAATTCATACCAGCTCCGTTCCTGTGCCAGCAGATAGCTTTCAAACTGGCGGCAGCCACGCCCTTTCAGTTCCAGCAGCACCCCTTTTTCCAGTTCCGGCGATACCAGAACGAAAATATCACCCAGATAGTAATGCTCCGTGTAAGAGTAGAAACCGTAGTCTTCATGGATAAAGTAAGGCAGCTTTAGCCGCAGTACGTCTTCCACGATATGCTTCACATCCGTAGTGGGGAAGCGAATCCGCACATAGTCAAAGAGCAGTTCAAGAGGAGCGTCTGGATTGAAGCGTTCCAGAGCTTCCATGATGGCTTCCTGTAATGCTTCGGATGGGTGAGCCTTGCCCGTTTCAATATCGCTCAGATACGGACGGGTGATTCCGGCAGCTAACGCAAGTTTCTGTTGTGAGATACCGTAAATTTCCCGTTTTTCTTTGATTTCCCGTACCCATGTTTCTTCATTCAGTGAAAATCCCTCCTGTCTAAAAAAAGCGTATGTCAACTTTCAGAGCCTTGTTGACATACGCCGGATATGGAAGAATCCCTTGTGTATCGTGGGATTCTGCCTTGTTGTTTGGTTGTTGCCTGTCGATTTGTACCCCTCTGTTAGATACGAGGGGTTCATGCTGGCGTGCCTTGCGGCACACCAGCCACAGCAGGTCAGTCTGTTTCTGCGGCTTCCGCTTCGCACGCCGCCTGCACTCCCTGCCTGCTGTCTGTCAGTTTTTTTATTTCTTTGAGGAAATCGTGTCCTTTTGGTACAAGGGGCGTGTAAAACTCCGAGATAACGCTGGTTCCCACATCCACATAGCCACGCCCTTTTATCTGCTTTAGAAAAAAGTCCTTTGTGGTTTCCCCGAACATCATCCCATAGCCCATTTCCGACATCCGCCCCAGAGCCACACGGAAATTGAACTGGTCACGGATTCCATCTCCCAGATACTTTGCGTCCGGGCGTTGGCAGGCGAGAATCAGGAAGAAACCAGCCTGCCGCCCGAGCATGACGATTTGTTTTAACTTGTTGAGGACAGCGGCGTTTTCCTTTGTGCCGAGCATTTCCATAAATGCCACATATTCATCAAAGATAAGGAAATGTGCCGGAAGCCCTAAGTAAGCGTAGTTTTCCCCCGTCCTGTAATTCTCCATAAGCTTCATGTCTTCGCTGCGTTTCATCATTTCTTCATAGAAACGGTCAATGCAAGCGAGCATATCCTCCTTTTTGTAGTACACCTCAGGCATGACCGCCTGTAAATCGGCAAGGTCGGCGTTCTTTGGGTCTAACACGGACAGGACGGCGTTGGTACGGAGCAGGGCTTCAATGAGGGTCAGGATGAAGTAGGTCTTTCCGCCGCCGGTTCCTCCGGCAATGAGCATATGGGGGAGCTTGTCATACTCCCACCAGACATTTTCCATAAGCCAGAGCCTGCCGTCCTTTGCCTGTACATCCTCAATGGAAATACGGCCTCCAATGGTATCATAGAGCAGGGTGTACTCCACATAGGAATCCTTTAATTCCTTATCCGTCAGCTCACAGTACAAGCCGCTTTCCAGCTTTTTCTCCAAGTGTAAGAGCTGTTCCTGATATTTTCCCAAGGTGATTTCCACACGGATATGGAGCAAGCCCTGTTTCATCCGGTAGTAGATTTTGGGAAAGTAAGTGATGGTTTCTTTGGAACGGCTGGAAGACAAGTCCTTGAAAAAAGCGTCTTCCTTTCTCTGCTCCGATTCATACCACTTGTTTTCCAACACCATCCTTGCCAGCTTTTGGCGGTGGATGAGCTGCTTTACTTCGTCCCTGCGGTATCGCCAGAACAGAAGAACTGCTGTAAGACACACCAGCCCTGCCACGCCCATGCTGAATAACAGGTAAGGGATGTTTACATCCTGTGCTATCTGGGAGAGGGGCACTTCCTGCCAGTTGGTTCCGGCAATCTGCCCTGTATGAAACAGCAGGACAACCAGCAGGAAGACAGGGAACAGGGCGGCAAGGGCAGTATGGAACACAAGGTCTTTATCCGTGGGGCGGATACGTTTTCCACGGGGGAAAAGCTGCTTCATGGGAACAATCCTCCTTTTCGAGTTCAATAAAAGCCTGTGTAGAGTAAAGAAGACGTTTTCTCACTCTCTTTTGTACGGGCTTCAAAGAAAAAAGTATAGCCGGATGGTTCACCGCACAGGCAGTCTGGCAGATATACATCCAGATTTTCCGGCGGTTGATAGTCTTCTAAGGCTTCCGTAAGAAGCTGTTCTGCCATCCAGCGGTATTCCGGCAATGCAAGGAGCCGGAAGTCCTGTTCATATTCCTCATATCCAGTGATAGCTTCCATAGGCTTATTTCTCCGCCGGATGGTCTTTCTTCGGCGGCTGAGGATTCATAGAAATTCCTTTTTTCAGGACAATATCCTCCGCCTTGATGTACCAGTCCACATCTGCCCCCTGAAAAGTAGCCGTTGCTACGGTGTCTGCTACTGGGTTGATGATTTCCACCTCTGCATTGTAGTCAAATTCCTTTAACGGTACACTGGCAGGGATAGAAACTTGAATCATACGCCCCTGTCCTCTGGATTTTAAGTCATAGGTACGCTCCTTGATTTCTTCTGATACAGAGCCGTCTTCATTCTGGAGGTGAACCTCACGGCGGAGGGCAGAAAACTTTAATGCCCCAAATGTTGCTTCCTTGTCAATCACGATTCCATTTGCTAATCTCATAATCTGATGTCCTCCTTTTCTTTACGCTTTTACCATATCGTCAGCGTGCAAAATGTAATTGGTGAAGCCCCTTGTACCGATTTTATAGCCCTCTGCGGTGATACGGGGATTGATGAGCTTCACACGTTCCTCAAAGTCAAAATGCTTCTCTCCGGCTTCGGCAGGAAGGATAACCACAATATCATCCGCCCTCTGTATGTCTGAATAAAGGTTGAAGCTGCGAGAGAGTACCGCAATGCGTCCGTTGATTTTCCGCTGCTCTGTTTTGTCTTCTCCGGCAAACTCCAAGTTGCCGAATGTCTTCTCCATGTTGGGGATAACGAATTTTAATTCCATATAGATTTACCTGTCCTTTCTGAATGTTGTATTTGATAATGGCTTTCGGGATTCAGTCTGGGAGCGGAGGGGAACGCTCCGGTAGCGGTGATTTCTTCATAGTATCACGACCTTTCTGGTTTTGAGGTAAAAAAATAGACGCTCATTGCTGAACGTCTATCAGGGGAGATATTGAGACTTTGTAGGTTTACTATATCAATCCGACTGTACTTCGGTTGCATTTTTATTGCATTTTTTATTTTTTTCCATATAGATTTTAGTGGTTTATAGTTTCTGAATATGCCTTAAAATCAATGATTTTCACTTATATAGCATACTGTCTGTCTGGAGTGGGAATAAGTTGAAATGTCCAAAGAATTCAGTGTTTATGTAGGTTTTTGGTGTTGCAAGAGGTCTTTTGATAACAAATTGATAACAGTTGCATAAGAGCCATTATTCTTGTAATCCAGTGTTTTTAGGGTTAGAAAATGCTTGACAGGCGGCTGTGTAGCAAGGCTTTCAGAGCCATACTCGAAAATATTGCATATTTCCTTGTTGTGGTGTATCCGCCAAATGAATGTATGCAAATATATGTTTATGAATGCAAGCACTCAACACATATATTCTCAACATTTGTTTGGCTCTGGACGAATCCATATTATAAACTAAGCCCTTAGCTGTGGTATGTAACTCATAGCTAAGGGCTTTTGTCGTCTTTATTTATCTGGTTTGAGTTGGTCTCGGAACATTTCGACTAAAGCGTCACTAAGTTCTTGTGACAGCACTTTCGCCCAACGCTGTGTGGCATCGAACTTCGGATAGTGGTAACGCCAGTTATCGTATTCTTCCTTGCTGATTTCTTCGGAAGATAACTTGTCCGCCTGTTCTTTCCAATCGTATAGCATTTTCAGTAGTTCATGAGCGTTTTCCCCTTTGTCCTTGTTGACCTTCAGACAGACCGTAAAGGTAGATAATGACCGACTTAGGGAAGAAATCAAGGGCTATAAGCTACTGCGAAGATGTTCAGCAACAAACAAATTGACAGCCTATTGGAACAGGTAAGACAGTCTAAACAGCGTGGTACACGCTTTAGTGGTAAAGATTATGAAAGGTAGGAACAGACAATGAAGAAAACAATTATTGAAGAAATGGGTGGCACTTATGTAAGACAAGGGGATTATCTTATTCCCTGTCTTACCCTGCCCGCGGAAAAAGAAACAAAACCTATCGGTGTATGGGGACAGCGACACAAAGGCTATCTGAAAGAGCATAACAGAGTAACGGAGATTGTAAAGAGTGAAATAATAAGCATATAGTTTTTGATATAAATAGGATGCTTTATGTAGCCTGTTTATTTTATAAACCTCAATTGTAAATCAAAACGCAACCTATTCGATTTAAAATCTAGTGAATAGTTACACATACAACATATATACCAGAAGGTTGCATTCTGGCTTACAAAGAAGATTGGTAGTGCTTGATTGACCGAAGGCATTAC
>ENA-UERQ01001112-UERQ01001112.1-human-gut-metagenome-genome-assembly--contig:-NODE-1112-length-14937-cov-4.491992_pt1 | contig 14937 bp, 10 predicted proteins | sample MGYA00242986_ERZ507987 | MGnify/ENA primary metagenome ERZ507987 (study PRJEB26167, sample SAMN06115429) | human gut metagenome | host: Homo sapiens | place: China:Chongqing | collected 2015-04-15...
AAACTGAGGAGTAACCCAATACACAATCGTCATTGTAATAAAGACAGCTTAAATAGTTCAATTCAAGCCAAATAACTGAACTTTAAAGGAAATTGCGAACGAATAAATTGTGTATTAAACAAAACCATAAACGCCATGATAAACAAATATCTATTATCATCCTTAGTCTGTATTTTATTTTATCTGATTCTCCGCAAACACACCTAATATTTTTAGTATATTAGCGCTCAAAAAGCAGGGATTATGAACATATTCAGTTTTACGGCTCATTTCGGTTCGGAGGAAGATTGTCGTTTGCATTTCAAGGAGCAGCGTGATAAGGAAGGGGTTGTCTGCAAGCGATGCGGGGGCACTTCCCATTATTGGTTACAGGGTAAATGGAGTTATGAATGCAAAGGTTGCCGTTTCCGCACCTCGTTGCGCAGCGGTACGATCATGGAGAGCTCCAAGCTGCCGTTTCTGGTGTGGTACAAAACGATGTTCCTGATGAGTTGCACAAAAAAGGGATTCTCCACCAACGAACTCCAGAAGCAATTAGGATTGAAGCGTTACGAACCGGTATGGGCGATGGTACACAAACTCCGCAGGGCGATGGGCAACCGGGATGCAAGGTATACACTGGAAGGGATGATAGAACTGGATGAGGGTTACTTTTCGGTGGCCAGTAAGGAAATCGAGCGAGGCAAGGGTACACGTGGCCGGGGAGCCGAGGGAAAGCAGAACGTTGCGGTGATGGCCGAAAGCACCCCGTTGGAAGATATCGAAACGGGCAAAAAGGAGAAGCATGTGCGTTATTTCAAGGCCAGGGTACTGGATAGCCATCAAAGTGAAGGAATCAACGGCGTGGTCAGGGACTGCATGGAGGATGATGCCATCGTATTTTCGGACAAAAGCACTTCTTACGTTGACATCTCCGATCTGGTGGAATTGCACGTCACCGAGAAATCAGACGCCAAAACCACCAAGGAAACACTCAAATGGGTGCATATCGCAATCAGTAATGCAAAACGGACATTGCTGGGCAACTACCATAAAATCAAAAGGAAATACTTACAGTTGTATCTCAACGAGTTTATTTACAAATTAAACAGACGGTATTTTGGAGACAAACTCTTTGACAGACTAGTAATTGCGAATATAACAGGTGCATAAACGGATAATCAGTTATTTTATACAGCACAAGCACATCCTTCAAGCAAATTGCCCCAATATAATATAATCAATGACTTGTCCTCACTAATCAAGAATATTGCAAATAAAGACATTCAGGATGATATACTATCTCTTACCGGACAATGGGGTGTAAAGTTGAATCCGGACAGTATCGGTGAAAAGCACAACTATTTCAATTCCGGTCATACAACCATGCCGATTCAGCTACCCGGAACTCTTGATGAAGCCGGCTATGGAACTCGCACAGTCGGTTCGGATTATGGTATCCTCACCCGCCGACACAAATACATAGGTCCGGCCTGGTATACACGTGAGTTTGTCATTCCTCACAATTGGCAGGGAAAAGAAATAACACTTTATCTGGAACGTGTGCTGTGGGAGTCAAAAGTCTGGATTGACGGACGTTTCATTGATACACAGGAAGGATTAGGAACTCCACATTATCATCGTTTAGGAACTTTAAATCCCGGAAAACATCGAATAGCAATCCGTATCAACAACGACATGATATACAATATAGGTGATAAGGGCCATTCATACGGAGAATACACTCAGATTATCTGGAATGGTATCCTCGGAAAAATAGAACTACAATCTTCACCCACACTTTCAATAGACCGGATCAAAGTATATCCCCATACATCTGACAATCGCTTGGATATTTCCTTCGATATACAAAATCATTCAAATAAGACATTGAAAGGAGAGGTTTCCTATACATTGAAAGAAATTGGAAGCAAAAAGAAAATATACGCATACAAAAAAGAAATAAAAGGAGAAAAAGGAATACAACATCACCGGGAAACATTGAATATCCGGCAAGCCGTGAAACACTGGGACGACCTACACCCAAACCTATACCGGTTGGAGATATGTATCACGCAAAAAGGACAATCCCAACTTAAAACGGTTGATTTCGGATTTCGTAATGTTACTGCTTCCCGATCAAAGATTCTGATCAACAACCGACCCGTATTCATGCGAGGTAATCTGGATTGCCTCCATTTTCCCCTTACCGGTTATCCCTCTTGCGACATTCAGGAATGGGAACGTATTTTCCGTATTTACAAATCATACGGACTCAATCATGTGCGTTTCCACTCATGGTGTCCTCCCGAGGCAGCTTTTACGGCAGCCGACCGGATTGGTATTTATATTCAGGCAGAAGTATTATGGATTGACTGGTGGATGTCCGTTGTAAGCAAAGAGCGCCCTGAAATGACCACACGCGGACTGCCGAAAGGATTGGGGCATAATCCAAGTGCAGATAAATTTGTACCGGAAGAACTGCAACGTATGATTGAGGCTTACGGTAATCACCCTTCTTTCACTATGCTTTGTATTGGAAATGAATTAGGCAACTCAAACTTTGATATCATGCAACAATGGATTAAATCTTTGCAAGAAAAAGATCCACGCAGACTTTACGCTATTTCTACCGCCCGAAAGATTATGCCGGCAGATCAATATATGGTCACTCACAACATACCCCAGACAGGCGGTACTTATGGCATAAACGGTTCCGGCACTGACAATGACCGAGAATCTATCTACTCTAAGGCAACAATCCCGGTCATCGCCCATGAAGTCGGTCAATATCCAGTTTACCCTCTTTGGAACGAGATAGATAAATATACCGGTGTATTGGAAGCCAGAAATCTTGAAAGCTTACGCCAACAAGCCGTAAAAAATCATATAGAACACCAGGACAGAAAATTCCATGAAGCCAGTGGAGCATTACAAACAATCTTATATAAAGGTTTGATTGAAAATTTACTGCGTACCCCCTCATGTGCCGGATTCCAAATGTTAAGTATGACTGATTATTCGGGACAGGGAGAAGCTTTAGTCGGTTGGTTAGATTCATTTTGGGATTCCAAAGGAATCATCACGCCCGAACAATTCCGATGTTATTCCAACGACATTGTCCCTCTGGCACGTTTCCACAAATATACCTGGCAAACGGACGAGACGTTCAAAGCTCAAATCCAAGTGGCAAACTACAGTGATACAACTCTAATTACACCTACGATATGGACTTTAACCGATGAAACAGGCAAACTGCAACAACAAGGCAGCAGAGAAGTGCCCTTATCATCCGGAAAAGTAAATCAGGTAGATTCTTTATCTATCGATCTCTCCGAAATTACATCACCGGGAAAATATTACCTCGATGTCACCATTAGCGGCACACCTTATCACAACCGTTGGAGTATTTGGGTATATCCCCCTTATAACATGCCACAAACCAATATCATCATTCACGACAAATTTGATTCGACTGTCATTAGTGCCTTGGAACAAGGAAAGAAAGTATTGTTAGTGGCAGATCAACTCGGGAAAAAGGATAACTCCACCCCTCTTTACTTCACACCTTTGTTCTGGTCTACTTCTTTCTTTCCCGGTCAAAGCAACACCACCCTAGGGGCATGGATAGACAAAGCTCACCCTGCATTCTCGCAATTTCCAACCGACAATTATACTGACTGGCAATGGAAAGAAATAACACAAGGCCGTTCGTTTATCATCAACGAACACCCTCAATTACACCCCATTGTACAACCGGTAAGCGACTTCCATATCAACGACAAACTAGCTTCTATCTTCGAATGTAAAGTGAGCAAAGGCAAATTATTAGTCTGCGGTTACAACCTGAATTTGGATTCACCGGTAGCACGACAACTAAAATACAGCTTATTACATTATATGACACAATCGAACTTCAATCCTTCTTATTCAATAGAAATTGATACACTGAAGAAGATGTTTGCATATACTCCTAAAGCAATGGTTTCCGTTCCTAAAGGATTTGAAAACTCAATTCTTTATATATCATGCGGGAAGCAAATGAAGAATTCCGGTTCTGCTCCTTGGACAGCCACGCTCGACCATACTGAAATACAAGACGAACGTTGTAAATACAAAGTTACTTGTGATAATATCTGGAAAGATGAGAAAGGGACAGCCTGGACAGGCAAAAATATGACAATTGAAATACAAACTCCGGAAGGTATTATTGGAGACTTATATGTAAAATTTGAAGACTGGAATCACCAAAATAGAGCAGGGCTCTTATCAATCGAAGGACGAGAGTCCATTTTAGAAAATCAGAAAGGAAAAGAACGGTGGGTGAAACTATTCATCATGCGGGAAGATACAAATGACGGGAAAATAGTTCTAAAAACCCATACGAAACAAGGAGGTAACCTAATGATTAGCCAAATAGCATTCATAAAACAATAAGCGGTCAATACTCTTACACCAAAGATTTCCAATAAAGAGAACTCACTTCAATTGAACTGCACCCCAAAAGTTTTGTGTCTAACTTTTGGGGTGCAGTTCATTTTGACACACCCTCATCCTGATAATATCATTGATAATTGAAAAATTCTGTTGGTATGCTTTCTGTTTTATAATTAATAAGAAGCTGTTGCCGGAATGCCGGCTTTCTTAATCAATTCTACAATCCGGTCCAACTCTTCGTGAGTTGCCTTCTGCAAATCATGATCAGGGGTTTCACGGTCAATCGTGTAAATCATCACTTGCCGGGGCGCGATTTCTTTTACCGCCTCCAACCAGGGAAGTACAAACTTATCTGAGGTATTATCCATATCCTTTCCCAGGTAACTCCCTTTGAGAAACATAGTTTGAATGATACAGTTTCCTTTGAATTCTTTCATCTTCTCGATAATCTTCTTTACAGAATATTTTCCATTCGGACGATCTAACCGGTGAATGTATTCTTCATCCACTGTATCAAGTTTCAAGATATTATTATCTATCTTATTCAGTGCATCAAATACAGCAGGGCGGTCGATAAATGTAGAATTACTTAATACACTGACTTTCGCTTTCGGAAAATACTTGTCCCGAAGTGCAAGAGTATCGTCTATGATTTCCGGGAAATGGGGATGTGCAGTCGGTTCACCATTTCCGGCAAATGTCAGTACATCGGGAGCAGGACCATTTGCCTGCATATCTTTTAGTTTTTCTTCAAGGGCTGTACGAACCTCTTCACGGGTAGGAAGAAGCTTCTTTGTACGATGCTCGGCATTGAAGCCGCATTCACAGTAAATGCAATCGAACGAACAAACTTTACCGTCGTCCGGTAATAAATTTATTCCCAAAGAAACACCCAAACGGCGGGAATGAACAGGACCGAAAATGGGTGAAGGATAAATTACAGTCATCTTTTTATTGTTTAATTAGCTACAACAAAGATAACTCAAAAAACTCCAGGTTATTAATTCTATTGAACATTTTTTAATGATGTTCTTCATTCGACCGGTATACTTGCGCAAAACATTCCCCTGACTATAACTGCACTGCCATTACTGAAAGAATGCCTTACTTTAACTTCTTACGAGGAGACAGGTGTACTACTTTTCTCAATAAGTCGATCGTAAAATTGAAATCACTGAAAAACTGTATACCTATCGATCCGTCTACATCAGTATGATTTGAAGAATCACCGCCCGTTGAAGCTTGAAGAGTGACAGGTACATTTTTGCTCACTACACTGCCCACTTTTAATGAACGTGCATGACCATAAAAAACTGGTGTTGAATGCCCCAAACTCACTGTCGCCCCACTTCCCTCGGGTTTGAATCCGCTCAGTAACAGCCTGTTTTGACGAACAAACCGACTAAAAGCTATCAAATAATAATTAGCTCCCGTATCCATTATAAAATTACCCGAAATACTTTTATCCCCGGTCAGATTCAATGCGGAAGGTAACATGATAAGGCTCGGTACCCTAAGGGGGATCATACGTCCTTTCCTCTGAAAGATATAATCACCGAAGGTATAAAGCGAAATAGTTTGCGTATCAAAATTCACTTCAGTGATATATTTTCTTATCAGATTCAGCCCGATGATGCCATCCGTACCGTTACGCACCCTCTCGAAAATTGCAATATTCTGCTTTTTCAATGATAAACTGTCCGACAGACGAAGTACATTATCGGCAGATATCTGCACCGTTTTCCGTCCGCCTACAACACTCGCTTCTTGCGAATGACTGACTTTCAGCCCTATGCTATCTGCCAACGAACGGCGGATAGCCATTCCGTCAGCTCCCGTATCAAGCAAGAATGACATCACCCGGGGGCTATCGTTCAAGCGGGCAGACAAAATGATAGAGCCACCCTCTATCCGAAAAGGCAGAACGGCTGCCAACGATGATTTCCGGTAACGGCTATCACCGAACAGCCGGTCGAAATAATCGACAAAAAGGATTTTTCCGGACTCATTGAAAGCTATCATGCTCTTCTCTTCCTGTCCGCCGGCCAATGTGAAACGGACCTCCAGACTGGTGACGTTTCCCTTTGTTTTCATCCCCTTCCAGTCGGGTTGGATAGATTGGAAAGTTATACCTTCCATAATCTGTTTCAACAAACCGGATGCAAAGGGCAACGAATAAATGCTGATAGAAAATTCGGGAGCAAAACTCTTTTGTGCAACAGCGATTTCTTTTGTTTTCAAACCGTCTTCCATGTGTTTCAAAGCAAGACGGATGCTGTCTTGCTCCGCCTTTCCGTTTGCTATCAACGGAAAGAACAGAAAGCATATTATTATTTTCAAGTATTTCATAGTCTATTACATTGGAAAAGAGGGTATTGAGTGCCTATGTATTGGACATATAGATACAACATGCTGGGTATATAGATACAACGTGTTGGATATATATGCCCAACACACAGTATATATATACCCAACAACTCTGCTATTAGCACCCATTGAAGTACTTGTATATCAACCTGTTGATAATATTGTTTATTTCTTCAATGCGTCGTTCAACACTGCCCGTATTTCGGAAGAAGAAGGACGCGGAGCATCCATATAAATCAGACTTCCGTCTTTACCAACCAGCATAAAACGAGGAATGCCTGTTATCTTATAGGGTTTGGATAATGTAGGTCCCGCCATGTCTCCGCCAAAAAGCTGTACACCGGGGAGCTGTTCTTTTATCACGAAGTCCTTCCATTTCTGGATATTTTTAGACGCATCGACACTAATCCCCATAAATACAATGTCTTTATTGTCTTTATATTCTGCTTCCAATGCTTTCATGGCAGGCATCTCCTTTTTACACGGACCGCACCAGGTAGCCCAGATATCAATATAGACAACCTTGCCACGAAAATCGGAAAGAGATACATCATTTCCTTCCGCATCAGGGAACGTAAAGTTAATAGGCTTCTTTTTCTCCATATTCTCCGCAAAGTTATCTTCGATACGCTGCCAACGCTTTTTCTGACTGTCGGTGACCAGGAAACTGCCATATTCTTGTTTATATTGTTCCAGTCCTACCTGCGTTTTACTCATTCCGCTGAACATTAACGCTATTTCTCCTTTAATTGTGTCATTACTAATCATCTCGACATCTTCCTTCAGCATAGCCGAAACGGGATTCTTTCGTTTCTCTCCGGCTGATGAGGAATCGGATACCATGGCCTTGAGCATATATGCATTAACAAATAAACGCAATCCGCCGGGATAATTAAGAATACTCGTAGTACGGGCGATAGCAGGAATATCTATTTGCCGGTAATAATCAATAAAGTCTTCCTTCTGCGGATGCGCCGACCTTACCGTATAAATGAACTGCACGGCATTGAACAGCAAATCATACTTACGAAAATCAGCAAACGTAGTGTCGAAAACCTTATTCTTTGTTTTCTTCACTTTATAAGAACCCAATTTATCCAGTTTCTCTTCCAACAGCGGAAAGAAGTCTACATACGTACTGTGTTTTCCCATAAAATACACAGCTTTATCTTCCAAAGGAAAAATAAAATCATGCCAGCGGACCATTTCCTTGTTCTCTGCCGTATTCTCTTTTCCTATCAGTTCATAACTTTCGGGCAATATCCGCACATTCAACGGGTCACCCGGCTTCATATAAAATATATAGCGATTCTGAAAAACGGAAGAGGAAGTACCCAACACGAAATACCCTTCCTGCTCTGGGGTAAACGTCATCTGGAAACTACCGTCTTCTCCTAACGCAGAAGTGGCCACTTCCGACAAGTTACCGCCTTCTACAATCTTGAACATTTTGACTGCTTTTGTTTTACCCCTTTCCCACACGCCACTGACAGTAGATGTTTGGGCAAACAAACTTCCTGCACAGATAAACGCAGGAAGGATCATTAATAATAATTTTTTCATGGATTATTCATTTTGAGTATATATAAAAATCTTTGCAAGAATAGTACTTCGATTTAGCTACCATATTATTCAGTCCGATATAGCGGGCATTCACAGGTTCGGCAAACTTGAAGTACATGTGTTCGCATCGGCTGGGAAGTGCTATTGAACCGAGGCTCACCGAAAGACGGGTAGCATTATAGAGTTCCTCTCCGGCATAAGACAAGTCCATGCTTGCAGGAGACATCGAGCTATTGTTCGCCCTGAGATATATTCCGGTGATATTGCGAACTTCATGTCCCAAATCGATTGTGACACTGGCCGGAACATCCAATACCCAGAAACCTCCTTCGAACATACTTTCCCAACTGCCTTGAGTAAATTTATATTCTTCCGACAGGGCTTTATAACCGCTCCTTTCTGTCTGTCGCACACCAAACGCAGTATCATCGCTTTCAAGCGTGTACCCACCGGATACCGAATTCACTACCAGATAATATACATCTGTACGCATAGTCTTGACAGGCTCTGCCGCACCCGGTGATGTGACCGATTTTATCTTTATGGGAACAAGATAATTATCACCCGCAAACTGTGACGTCTCTCCCTTATAGGCGATATGTCCCGTAGCCGTTGTACTGCCGGCCGGTAACGCAACATCGGCCAATTCCCAGTCACTCACGGCAAGGGTTTTGAAAGCTGTCCCATATTTGCTATTGAAAGCTGCTACCAGACTATTGTCTACTTCCAGCCCGATATTTATATCATTGTCTGACGCAATATAAGCCATAAGCGGCAGATCGTATCCGGTGAAACTTTCGTTTCCTGCAACCATCACACTGTTTTTGCCTTCTTCAAATCCCACACCGTTCTCCTGTGTCACATCCAACGTCAGATAAGAGACTCTTTTATTGTAATCTACTTGTGCATCATAGCCCGAAGCCGAAGTGATACGCACCGGCATGATGTATCCGTCCATACTGGTAAACCCGTCCAAAGGCCGGGTCAAGGCAACAGTAAGTGTATCTGCAGATTCCATACTTCCCTCGGGAATGGTCAGGGTCGATTTATTCAACCTGATCCAATTACTTGCAAACCGGTGATAGGATGTTTCATTTTTCTTATTGTATACATCTACCAACAATGTATCAATAGTAACTTTCACCGTCAAATTGCCACCTGCCGGAGAAGTACAATTGACTACCAGTTTGGCAACCAATGTATCCATATTGGCAACCTTACCTTCTACTGTACGTTGGGCATTGAAAGCAAGTGAAGCATACTTATCGCTGATAAATACTTTGTTAGAAGCTTCAGCAGCTGTCTGTTTCTCATAATTGTTGATGTCATCCGTGCATCCTGCAAAAAAGCTGCATGAACTGCAAGTCACCAGTAACAGACATATTATTTTTCTAAGTTTCATATTTTTCATCTTTCTAAATCGTTTAAGGTTTATAATCCATACCTACTATCTTTCCAAAACCTTTCCACGACATCTCTATCGTTTCATCATCATTCACCTTGTGCGTCGCTATGGCAAGTGCACCGGAAGAAGCATTCGGCATGGAATAGAAGTCTATTCTGCCTCCTTCATCCTTTCCTAAGGAACTGTTGTAGGTAGCGATTCCCAAATATTTACTGCTTGTACTGGGAATCATAAACTTTAAAGCGGTTATTTCATTGTAACCTTCGGGAAGAACAGCATCCGTTATTTCTCTAACCACTGCATTGCTACCCGATACGTCGGCATAAAACACCCGGTTATCTTCAGTTGCATAATAGATAAACGCATTGTTGGGTTCGGGAGCGGCAGCAATAAATTTGGCATGGTCAATGCCGGTAGACGCATCAAATATACACGTTCTCAATTTATTATCTTTCGTCACCAAAGCAGTAGTGTTAGACGGCAAACCGTATTCAATATATCTGAATGTACCGTTACTTTGTTTCAGAAAAGCAAAAGAAGTCATCTTTGCTATACTCGTATAGCGTTCGCCCATATACAACAACCCCTCATTCTTATCATCAAAGTTAAAAATATGGTCGGAAGACTCATCCAGAAAATCTTCGGTAAAAAAGAACGATGTGCTGAAATCATTGGAAGAACGGTATGTAGTCTGGCAACTGAATTTATTTTGTTCCTGATCGAAAAACAATGTTATTCTGTTACCACACGATATAAACGGAGCAGGTTCGTAACGTTCACTATCGTATACGGTATTCCCCGTACGATAGGCATTCATCGGATAGGAAAAGAAGTAGTAGACAGGATAAGTGTTATGCAAATACCAATTTCCCTGTCCGTTATCATCTTTCACATATACATATACATGCGGTTTTATACCACCACTTGTAGAAAAATACCCCACTTTCATCTTCTCCGCAACAATAGGCTGCCCAGTCGATACATATTCCTGATGAAGAGGCGAACCGTTCTCCACTGAATTGGATATATCATACGAAGAATCCCAACTGAAATCAGCAACTTTCAGACGTGTCGTATAATGGTCGGTCAGCAAGTAAACCGAACGGTTGGAACCATCCGGCTGATATGGATGAGGAGCAGTGGGATCAGCAAAGATATTGAGCTCATAAGGTTTTACCCCTTCACGCTGCAGGGAAGGTGCGGTAGAAGCCAGTATATTATACTTCGGTATATATTGATTCTGAGAATTCTGAACGACCATTCCCATATCAAATCCGTCTTCTTTCTCATACAATAAGACATATCCCTTGTTGAAAGTTCCCGATACTCTTATACTGAAAATTTGTCGGTAAGCAATATCCGTCACTTTGTTTTTTGCTTCGAAGGCACAAGTATAAGTACTATTCGGAGATCCGATAGGATCGGCTATAACAAAATCAAAGTCTTTACCCTCCTGCAATACATTCCATGCAGAACCGCTTTTATAATACCACGTATAATCCAGATTGTCCGTATTACCCGAAGTTGTATTGAGTTCAGGAGTAATCAACAACCGTTCTCCTACTTCCACTGAATAACTCTCCTGAATGTTAGCAATTTCTGTCACCCGATTGATTGCCTCATAGTCATAATTGCCCTTGTCTTCATTACACGCAAACAGAGACAGTATCCCGGCACATACAATTATTATCCGTAAATCTATTATATATTTCATATCCGTCATCTTTTATTGAATACTCGGTAGAGGAGTCTTGACCTCTTCACCAAACTCATCCACCAAAGGTTCTCCATGTTCTTCTTTATATTTTACTAAGTAACGATTAATCAATGAAATCATTCCAAAAGAAACTTCCCTCGAAAAACGTTTGGTAAACGTTTCCTTACCCGTCGGGTCGTTATCTTCGGGATCAATCTCAAAATATTCTCTAGTCACTCCGCAAGCCTCATATATCACATTCATTTTTGCATTACTGTATGCGCCGAATGTACTTTCTAAGGTCATCGACGAATAAGAAGCCGCCCATAAACTGGGTTTTTCAGCCAGTGCCGTAAAATAAATACTATAAATCAATCCGTTTCGATTGTTTCCTTTATCATATCTGGACGTTGAATAATCCGTATGAAAGTTTTCATTCGAAGCCAACCGGATACGGGCAAACAACATTTCATTATCAACGGCTTCCGTACGTTTCAGCCTTACTTCCACATTACCAAAGATTGAGTTGGCAGGTAGATACGCAGACAAAATCTCTATATCTTCTCCTTCTGTGGCTGTCGATTCTTCAGGTATCATCACTACTTTTACCGCCCGGTCTGTTTCCGAAACTCGTCCCATTAGTTTGATAGGAATCTTAATGATACTGTCGTTTTTCAACGGCCTGTCATATCCCATATTAACAGTGATCTGATCTTCATTTTCTCCAAAGTCGGAAGAGGATGCATCAGCATATTTAAAATAAATTCGAGGAACATCTTCATAAGTCATTAAATCCTCGTCAGCGCAAGATACCATTCCTATCCCAAGAAATAGAAATGTATAAACACACCATTTAAAACTGTTTCTTTTCATATTGAATTTATTTTTAAAGACTGAATTATATATCTGTTTCAATATTCGGAATAGGTATATTATACATTGCACTGGCATTTACTGCCACCGAAGCTCCTCCGTATCCGGGAAACATCTGATCGCTCTTCATCCGCTTATGATAAAAATAAACTTGCCCTTCCCCATAAAACTCCTTATAATATTCACTCTCTATGTGGGAATAGAATTGTTCATCCATATCATTCTCCGTCAAGTAATAAAAGCTAGTCTCCGGAATGCCTCTATGAGAAGAAACCGTGTTCAATAGTTCGGCAGCTGTCTTTTTATTACCATCTTTCAAGGCTGTTTCCGCCTGAATATAATACATTTCAGTGACACGAATCAACGGTTGGAAATCGACCAACGCGGGAAGATTACTATTGGCTGAAATATTAAACTTGTTAGAGATGTAGGTACCATTCTGCGAATAGGAGACAGAACTTCCTCCCTGGTCGTTACTTTCCGTCCACTGCCGGGCACGGACATCTATTATTGCTTTCAGGTTATCGCCAAAACCGGAATAGATGTTTTGAACCAAATTATCACGGTCTACTGCATATAAATCGTTTATATCCGTTTTATTATAAAAGGAGTTATAATTGGAAAGCATATCCGGATTGTTGATTCCAAAAACTACTTCATTGAAGAAAGAGTAATCCATATTGGCAAGTACGGTTGTAACATTTGTCCATGAGAACACTTTTCCTTTTTCCCCTATCTGATCAGTCACTACCTTGGCTGCTATAGCCGCATTCTTATAGTCTCCTATATATTGCAATACACGGGCTTCGAGCGCTTTCACCGCATAATAATTCATACGTCTGTTACGATTCTTATAAAAATCACTTATCAGCTCCTTACTAATAGCAGAGTCATCAGACAGGATAGGGTCAGCAGCCAACAACCGTTCCGCCTCACGAATATCCTCCAATAAATAATCCAAATATTCATCGGCAGTGGAGTACACATCTTCTTCATAACCGACATGATTCAGTATCATATCCGTAGTTCTACTATACGGCAAAATCTTATTGATATTCGAACGATCTTCCCATCTGGGGCCGAACAAACGGAAAAGGTCAAAATGAAGATAAGCCCGTAATCCGTATGCCTCACCCATCAATACATCTTTATTGTTACTACCGATAACAGCAGTCGATCCCTCCATGCTTTTCAAAAAATAGTTGATATTGAGAAGCGTATTATATCCGCTTTTCCATATATCGGCAAATATGCTTTCAGCTGCTCCATACTCTTCGGACCGTCCGTTACAGAGGAAAAACAATGTGGCAGACAATTTATTTCCCGACGGTTGTGACGGAGGATAGGTATAAAAGTGCCCCATTGCGTCCAGAGCAGTCTGAGATAAATTCGCCCCGTAAAGGGAGGTAGATATTAATTGCCTGTAAAGCCCGTTTAAAGCTCCATGAATACCTGCTTCCGTTTTATACTGGTCTTCTTCCAATACCTTGTCCTTCGGTGCCACATCCAGAAAGTCGCTACAGGAAGTAAAGAAGCCTATGGCTACTATATATAATAAATGTGATATATTTCTTTTCATACTTAATTCTATATTTATTCGTGTATTGTTATCGTTAGAAACGAGCACTTAATCCGAAAGATATGGCTCTCTGGAACGGATAGTCCGTTCCTCTTTCCCGTTTCATTTCGCTCAAGTCGAAGAAATCATTGAATGAAACATTAAACCGCAGGTCTTTCAGGAACAAACGCTTAATCCATTCGTCTCTGGAAAAATCCCAACTGATACGTGCACTTTCGCCACGCAGATAATTGTCGCGTTGAACAAAGCGAGATGAAATCGGAGTCTGGGTAGTTAATGAAATACCCTTGAACTGTGATACATCACCGGCATTCTGCCATCTGCTATACAAAGCACGCTTATCCTGATTATAAGCAATGTTCGATGCAGAAATATTTTCTACCTTGTTAAACAAAGCCGAGTTGAATGCAAACGAACCTAAGTTATAACGTAAGTTGACACTTGCCTGCAAATTCTTGTAAGTAAACGATATACCGAATACACCCCGAATTTTCGGATTGGTATCGGCTATCTTCACACGGTCGTCAGCATTATAATCGAATGTAGGAGTTCCGTTCTTGGTGAGAAATACTTCCTTACCCGTTGCCGGATCGATGCCTATTAGAAGAGGTACCAGAACCGTTGCACCGAAAGCCACAAACAGAAACTGTACTCCCACAAGGGTTTTCTTGGTCATAGAAAGTTGTTCTGTATCCATAGTCGATATTCTTTATTAGCCTTTCAGACTCTCCTGATACCAGTCGAAGAGTTTCTTCACACCATCCTCAATCTCTACCTTATGCGTCCAGCCGAGGCTGTGGAGCTTATCTACAGAGATGAGCTTGCGCATGGTTCCATCTGGCTTGCTGGCGTCAAACTCTACCTCGCCTTCGAAACCTACTGCCTTTACTACAAGCTCAGAAAGTTCACGGATGGTGAGCTCCTTGCCGGTACCCACGTTGATGTGGCAGTTACGGATTTCAGTAATACCGTCCGCATTTTTCTTTGACGCATCATACGTCTGCTTGAAATCCACGTTCAGCAACACATGTACGCTGG
>ENA-UERQ01001154-UERQ01001154.1-human-gut-metagenome-genome-assembly--contig:-NODE-1154-length-14324-cov-3.256826_pt1 | contig 14324 bp, 13 predicted proteins | sample MGYA00242986_ERZ507987 | MGnify/ENA primary metagenome ERZ507987 (study PRJEB26167, sample SAMN06115429) | human gut metagenome | host: Homo sapiens | place: China:Chongqing | collected 2015-04-15...
GTAGACAACATCGAAGCTGCAATCGCTGATTTAATGGAAAAAGGCGTTCGCATGATCGACGAAAAACCTCGCTACGGTGCAGGCGGATCTGCTATTGCTTTCATTCATCCAAAAGCAACTGGTGGCGTTCTTCTTGAACTTTGCCAGAGAATGAAGTAATATAAGATATATAATTTATTTATATAAAACTCTATGGAGGTGTAGTGATGGCAACAGTCCAAGAAAAGATTGAGTTGTTACACAAAAAGTTAGAAGTTGTGAAACTTGGCGGCGGGGAAAAACGTATTGAATCCCAGCACAACAAAGGCAAAATGACTGCCCGCGAACGTATCGCTAAGTTATTTGACGAAGGCAGCTTCGTTGAATTGGATCAATTTGTTAAACATCGTTGTGTAAACTTCGGTCAAGACAAAAAAGAATTACCTGGTGAAGGTGTAGTAACCGGTTGGGGTACTATCGACGGTCGTTTAGTGTATGCTTTCGCTCAAGACTTCACAGTAGAAGGTGGCTCCTTAGGTGAAATGCATGCTGCTAAAATCGTTAAAGTACAACGTTTAGCCATGAAAATGGGCGCTCCTATTATCGGTATTAACGATTCCGGCGGAGCTCGTATTCAGGAAGCTGTTGACGCATTGGCAGGCTATGGTAAAATCTTCTTCGAAAATACCAACGCATCCGGTGTTATCCCTCAGATTTCCGTAATCATGGGACCATGCGCAGGCGGTGCAGTTTATTCTCCTGCATTGACTGACTTCATCTACATGGTTAAGAACACTTCCCAAATGTTCATCACCGGCCCGGCTGTAATTAAATCGGTAACGGCTGAAGATGTAACGGCAGAAGCACTTGGTGGTGCTATGGCACACAACAGTGTATCCGGTGTTGCTCACTTTGCTGCTGAAGACGAAGATGATTGCATCCAACAGATTCGTTACTTGTTAAGCTTCTTACCAAGCAACAATATGGAAGATGTACCGCTCGTTGATACCGGCGATGATCCAAACCGTATTTCTGAAGAACTTAACACATTATTGCCAGACAACAGCAATATGCCTTATAATATGTTAGACGTAATCTCTGCTGTTGTAGATAATGGTGAATACTATGAAGTTCAACCTTTCTATGCAACTAATATTATTACATGCTTCGCTCGTTTCAACGGCCAAAGCGTAGGTATTATTGCTAACCAGCCAAAAGTAATGGCAGGTTGTCTCGATATTAATGCATCCGATAAATCTTCTCGCTTTATCCGCTTCTGTGATGCATTCAATATTCCAATCGTTAACTTCGTAGACGTTCCTGGTTTCTTGCCTGGTACTAACCAAGAATGGGGCGGTATCATTCGTCATGGTGCGAAAATGTTATACGCTTATTCCGAAGCTACAGTACCTAAGATTACAGTTATTACTCGAAAAGCATACGGTGGTTCTTATCTCGCTATGTGTTCTCAAGACCTCGGTGCCGATCAAGTATATGCATGGCCTACATCTGAAATCGCAGTTATGGGTCCTGCAGGTGCAGCTAATATCATCTTCCGTAAAGATGCAGACAAAGATGAAAAAACTGCCAAATATGTTGAAGAATTTGCTACACCATACAAAGCAGCTGAACGCGGTTTCGTTGACGCTGTAATCGAACCTAAGGTTACTCGTCCTGCAATTATTAATGCACTCGCTATGCTTGCAAGTAAGAGCGAATCTCGCGCAGCTAAAAAACATGGTAACATTCCATTGTAATTTTTAGAATGTAAAACTTAGTTTTGATTTGGAGTATCAAAATTCTTATTCTTTATTGTTAGATAGAAAGAGGAATTTATTATGGGAGGAAACGAAAGTGCTATGAACCCGTGGCTATTTATGGCAATCAATATGACTGTCGTATTTGCCGTGTTGGCTGTATTAGGTGCAATCATGGTCATTACTCATAAACTTGACCCTACAAAAAAAAAGCCTAGTGAACCGGCCAAAAGCGTAGCGCCAGCAGCTGCTCCTGTGACTGCAGCAGCGCCAGTGGTAGCTAATGATGAACCTGTAGTAGCCGCTATTACGGGAGCCATCGTGGCTATGGGTTACTCGTCAGATCAAATTGCATCAATTCGTCCGGCTACAACCAGCCGTAACTGGACACTAGATGGCAGACTAAGTGGTAGATACTAGTCAAACGTAATCTAGGAGGTGTAAACATGAGCAAGACGGAATCTAAAACCGGTAGCAACAAAGTCAATGATGAAGTAGTTGCAGTAATTGCCAGCGCTATTAGTGCTATGGGTTACTCGGTTAATCAGATTGCCAGTATTCGTCCAAGTGTAAATATTTATAATTGGAAATTGGACGGACGTTTGCGCATGAGTCGTTAATTGTAATATTGTGATGAAGAATTAGCAATTAGCATTGAAGTTTATATGTTTGGAGGATAACAAAATGAAAAAATTTAGCGTAACTGTAAATGGTACTGTATATGATGTTGAAGTTAATGAAGTAAAAGCTGGCGGCGCAGCTCCAGCTCCAGCAGCAGCTCCTGCACCTAAAGCAGCTCCGGCTCCAGCACCTGCAGCAGCTCCAGCTCCTAAAGCAGCAGCTCCTGTAGCAGCTGGTGCAACTACAGTTAAAGCTCCAATGCCTGGTAAAATTTTATCTGTTGCCGTTTCAGCTGGCCAAGCAGTTAAAAAAGGCGACCTTTTATTAGTTCTTGAAGCTATGAAAATGCAGAACGAAATCTACGCTCCACAGGACGCTACTGTATCTGAAGTTCGCGTATCCGCTAACCAGACTGTAGCTACCGGCGAAGACATGGTAGTTTTAGGCTAATAAAATATTTGTAGTGAATTGTTGATTATATCAGTAATTAAGTTCTCTGAGAAAGGAGATCACACATGGATGCATTTATCGTAGCGGTCTCTTCAGTTTGGACAGACAGTGGGTTCGTCAACTTCAACTGGGGTAATGCTGTTATGATTTTAGTAGGTTTACTATTATTATACATGGCATTTGCTAAAGAATTTGAACCATTATTGCTCTCGCCAATCGCATTTGGTTGTATACTCGCCAACATTCCTCGCAATGGTTTTGAAGAAGGGGTTATGGCCCTTATCAGCGCCGGGGTTGCTAATGAAATCTTCCCTCCACTTATCTTCTTAGGTGTAGGTGCGATGACTGACTTCGGTCCTTTAATTGCTAACCCTAAAACATTGTTCTTAGGGGCAGCAGCTCAAATCGGTGTTTTCGTTGCGTTAGCCGGTGCTATGGTGATTGGTTTCACTGCACCACAGGCAGCTGCAATTGGTATTATTGGTGGTGCTGATGGTCCTACATCCATTTACTTGGCTACTAAATTGGCACCAGAATTACTCGGTGCTATCGCCGTAGCGGCCTATTCTTATATGTCCTTAGTACCATTAATCCAACCACCGGTAATGAAGTTGTTAACAACGCAGAAGGAACGTGAAGTTGTTATGGAACAGCTTCGTGAAGTTTCTCGTTTTGAAAGAATTGCATTCCCAATCCTTTCCACTATCTTCATTTCCTTGTTATTACCATCCATCACTTCCTTGTTAGGTATGTTGATGTTAGGTAACTTGTTCCGTGAATCCGGTGTAACTGAACGTTTATCCGATACTTCTCAAAACGCTTTGATCAATACCGTTACCATCTTCTTGGCAACAGGTACCGGTCTTACTATGAATGCTGAACACTTCTTAACAATTGAAACCATTAAGATTATCATCTTAGGTTTAGTTGCGTTCATCTTCGGTACAGCATGTGGCGTATTGTTCGGTAAAATCATGTACATGTTGGATGGCGGTAAAACAAACCCACTCATTGGTTCCGCCGGTGTATCCGCGGTTCCAATGGCAGCTCGTGTATCTCAGGTAGTAGGTGCTAAAGCAAACCCTGCCAACTTCTTGTTGATGCATGCTATGGGTCCTAACGTAGCCGGCGTTATCGGTACTGCAGTTGCAGCCGGTACTATGCTTGCCATGTTGGGTGCTAAGTAATTAAATATTGAAATGCTGGCTTGGGGGGATTCTCCCCCCCCAAGGTTAGCTTTTTACTTGTCGATTTACAGTAATGTGAAGAGATACTTTGACAATAGGTTCTGCTCGAAGTATTCTTTGGGGATATTACAGATTAGTATCGATAAATCGTATTGCATTTATAATTTAATGTAGAGGTGATTTAGACTTGTTCTCCATAGAATTGAAAATTTTAATTTCTTTCGCGTGGGCACTTATTGTCTTTTTAGTTGTAGCCTTAATTATCGGACCTGAGCGTAAAGCTCAATGGTTCCAACGTCGTAAAAAGTATTCCTTCTTTAATCGACGGGGTGTTATTAGTGAACTCTTATTTTTTGGCTATCCCAATACTAAGGAGGGCATTTTTATAACAACAGGCATGGCTGTTGCCATCGGGGCGGTTGTCTTTGGTCTGTATCATTTATAGTCCTTAGTATGAGGTAGGATATTCTGATTATATGTAATCGGATAGTTGAAAAGATATAATTGAATAATCGAAGTTCACTTCCTGAAATAAGGGTTCTATTAATACGTTTAGTGAATATTGATGTATTAAAAGGAGATGACTTTACATGGATGCTGCAGTACAAACGTTGATCGTACTCGCTGTTATGGCGGTTTTCTTTGTAACTGAAATTATCCCACTTGCTATTACCTCCTTGGGTGGTGCCATTGCTTTAGCATTGATGGGTATCATTAGTAGTAAAGAAGCTTTTTCCGGCTTATCCGATAGTACAGTAGTATTATTCGCCGGTATGTTCGTTGTAGGCGGTGCTTTATTCTACACCGGTTTAGCCCAGAAAATTGGGGAAACCGTAGTATCCAAAGCCGGTACCAGTGAAAACGGCTTGATGTTCGCAATCATGGCTGTTACAGCCGTCATGTCCGCATTCTTGTCTAACACCGGTACAGCTGCTGCTTTATTACCGGTAGTAGTTGGTATCTGTGCGGTTGCTAAAATTCCTGCCAGCCGTCAGTTAATGCCATTAGCATTCGCTGCCGGTATCGGTGGTATTATCACAATGGTTGGTACACCTCCAAACATTATCGTTAACGGTGCCTTATCCAAAGCCGGTATTGAACCATTCGGTTTCTTTGAATTTGCTTGGATTGGTATTCCTTTGACTGTTGCCACTATCGCTTTCATGATGTTCATCGGTAAACACTTCTTACCTAAACATCAGATTACCGATGTTGGTGATGTTGAACAAGAAGTAGCTGCTGAAGATATTTCTAACGATCCTAAGAAACAATTATACTCCGGTTTAATTCTTTTAACAGTTATCGTATTGATGATCTTAGGCGATCCATTGAAATCCATTGGTATTAACTTACCATTGAGCTTGGTAGCCGTTATGGGCGCTTTAGCTTGTGTACTTACCGGTTGCTTGGAAGAAAAACAAGCTTACACTTCGATTGACTGGGTAACCATCTTCTTGTTCGCAGGTATGATGCCTGTAGCAGGTGCTATGGATAAATCCGGTGCCGGTCAATTAATCGCTGACTCAGTACTTGGCGTTATGGGTTCCGATCCTAGCCCTTACTTCGCAACAGCAGTATTGTTCTTATTATCTTGCGTTATGACTCAGTTCATGTCCAATACCGCATCTTGTGCATTGCTTGCTCCTATCGGCATCGCAATTGCAAAAGGTATGGGTGCTGACCCTCATGCCGTATTAATGGCTATCGGCGTTGCTGCATCTTGTGCTTTTGGTACACCTGTTGGTACGCCTCCAAACACATTGGTACTTGGCCCTGGTCAATACAAATTCATGGACTATGTTAAAGCCGGTGTTCCATTGATCGTTGTATGCTTCATCGTAAGTATCTTGATCATTCCAATGGTATGGCCTTTCTTCCCTGGTAAATAATTACCGGTCAGAAAGTAACTTTAGTTGAGATAATACTAAAAAATACTTTATAATTAATGTTGAGGCGGTGCGCTTTACGTGCTGCTTCAACATTTTTTATTCCTTCCGTGAATGTAATCGGCGCTGATTCATTAAAAGAAGCAATGAATACAATGGCGGAATATGGTTTTCGTCGTACGCTGATTGTCACGGATGCCATGCTGACAAAATTAGGTATGGCTGGCGAGATTCAAAAAGCATTACAGGAACGTGATATTTTCAGCGTAATTTTCGACGGTACGCATCCTAATCCCACGACCAGTAACGTCGCTGCTGGCCTGCATATACTGAAAGAAAACGAATGTGATAGCGTTATTTCCCTCGGCGGCGGTTCTCCGCACGATTGTGCGAAGGGCATTGCGCTGGTGGCGGCTAACGGCGGCGATATTCGCGATTACGAAGGTGTGGACCGTTCTGCAAAACCACAGCTGCCGATGATCGCCATTAACACCACCGCGGGCACGGCATCTGAGATGACCCGTTTCTGCATCATTACCGATGAAGTACGCCACATAAAAATGGCGATTGTGGATAAGCACGTTACGCCGCTGCTGTCCGTTAATGACTCCTCGCTGATGGTCGGCATGCCGAAGTCCCTGACAGCGGCAACCGGTATGGATGCGCTGACCCACGCCATTGAAGCCTACGTGTCTATTGCTGCAACGCCGATTACCGATGCGTGCGCGTTGAAAGCGGTCACCATGATTGCGGAAAACCTGCCGGTCGCCGTTGCAGATGGCAGCAATGCTCAGGCGCGCGAAGCCATGGCTTACGCGCAGTTCCTCGCGGGCATGGCTTTTAACAACGCTTCTCTTGGTTATGTGCACGCAATGGCGCACCAGTTGGGTGGCTTCTACGATCTGCCGCACGGTGTATGTAACGCAGTGCTGCTGCCGCATGTGCAGGTCTTCAATAGCAAAGTGGCTGCCGCTCGCCTGCGTGATTGCGCTGCGGCAATGGGGGTGGACGTTGCTGGCTTGAGCGCAGAGCAAGGGGCGGAAGCCTGCATCACGGCGTTCCGCGAACTAGCGCAGAAAGTGAATATCCCGGACGGTCTGCGTGAGTTGAACGTGAAGGAAGAGGATATTGCCGTACTGGCGACCAATGCCCTGAAAGATGCCTGCGGTTTCACTAACCCGATTCAGGCGACTCATGAAGAAATCATGGCGATTTATCGCGCTGCTATGTAATTCGTGATACCTGTCGTAAAGCAGTAAATGGCTGGCGAATAATTCGCCAGCCCCGTCTACCCTTGTAGTACCCCTACAGCAAGGAGACGGTCATGACCAATAACCCCCCTTCAACGCGTATTTATCCCGGCGAGTATGGTTACCCTCTGAAGTTAAAAGCCCGATACGATAACTTTATCGGCGGTGACTGGGTTGCCCCAGTGGACGGCGAGTATTACCAAAACCTGACGCCGGTAACCGGGCAATTACTGTGCGAAGTGGCCTCTTCCGGCAAAAAGGATATCGATCTGGCACTGGATGCCGCGCACAAAGTAAAAGACAAGTGGGCACAGACATCCGTGCAGGACAGGGCAGCGATACTGTTCAAAATCGCCGATCGTATGGAGCAAAATCTGGAACTGCTGGCGACGGCAGAAACCTGGGATAACGGTAAGCCCATCCGCGAAACCAGCGCGGCAGATGTTCCGCTGGCGATTGACCATTTCCGCTATTTCGCTTCCTGTATTCGTGCGCAGGAAGGGGGTATAAGCGAGGTTGATAGCGAGACCGTGGCTTATCACTTCCATGAACCTCTTGGCGTGGTAGGGCAAATTATCCCGTGGAACTTCCCGTTGCTGATGGCCAGCTGGAAGATGGCGCCCGCGCTGGCGGCGGGTAACTGCGTCGTGCTTAAACCCGCGCGCCTCACGCCGCTGTCCGTGCTGTTGCTGATGGAAGTCATCGGCGATCTGCTCCCGCCAGGCGTGGTAAACGTGGTAAACGGTGCGGGTGGGGAAATCGGTGAGTATCTGGCGACGTCTAAGCGCATTGCGAAAGTGGCGTTTACCGGCTCAACGGAAGTTGGGCAGCAGATCATGCAATACGCCACGCAGAACATTATTCCCGTCACGCTGGAGCTGGGTGGGAAATCGCCCAATATCTTCTTCGCTGATGTGATGGATGAAGAAGATGCGTTTTTTGACAAAGCGCTGGAAGGTTTCGCGCTGTTTGCCTTCAATCAGGGTGAAGTGTGTACCTGTCCGAGCCGTGCATTAGTACAGGAATCTATTTACGAACGTTTTATGGAAAGAGCTATTCGCCGGGTGGAGAGTATTCGCAGCGGCAACCCGTTAGACAGCGTGACGCAAATGGGTGCGCAGGTGTCGCATGGTCAACTGGAAACCATTTTGAATTACATCGATATTGGTAAGAAAGAAGGGGCTGATGTTCTCACCGGCGGGCGGCGCAAGCAACTGGATGGCGACTTAAAAGAAGGTTATTACCTCGAACCAACCATTCTGTTTGGCAAGAACAACATGCGGGTTTTCCAGGAAGAGATCTTCGGGCCCGTGCTGGCCGTCACGACCTTTAAAACCATGGAAGAGGCGCTGGAAATCGCCAATGACACCCAATATGGGCTTGGCGCTGGTGTCTGGAGCCGTAACGGAAATCTGGCGTACAAGATGGGCCGTGGGATTCAGGCGGGGCGTGTATGGACCAACTGTTACCATGCTTACCCGGCCCATGCGGCATTCGGTGGCTATAAGCAGTCGGGCATCGGGCGCGAGACGCATAAGATGATGCTCGAGCATTATCAGCAAACCAAATGTCTGCTGGTGAGCTACTCGGATAAACCGCTGGGACTATTTTAATTTCTCATCACTTATTGCCCGGTTTTGCGCCGGGCATATCTTTATTCTGCAGTTATATATAAACCCATATATCGTTATATAAATAAGACGATTGCATCCAATCTGGTCATTCCACTACTATTATCAACTCTATTGTGTAAATCAAATTGCAGCCGAATTTTTAATTTAAATCCCTGAGGCAAATATGTTCCTTAATTATTTTGCATTAGGAGTGCTTATTTTTGTATTCCTGGTCATTTTTTACGGGATTATTATTCTGCATGATATTCCCTATCTGATTGCAAAAAAACGTAACCATCCTCATGCCGATGCAATACATGTTGCGGGCTGGGTAAGTTTGTTTACTTTGCATGTTATTTGGCCATTTTTATGGATCTGGGCCACTCTCTATCAGCCGGAGCGCGGCTGGGGAATGCAGCATAAGCCGAATGACGCAGGGACTGATGGCGCTGACAGCGAGCTGGCGCAGCTCAATCAGCGTATCGCTGAACTCGAACATAAAATCGCGCATCTGCAGCCGACAGCGCCGCCATCCTCAACGGAGAAATAATCATGGAACTGTTGATCATTTTGACGTACGTGGCCATTGCGTGGTCGGTATTTAAAATATTCCGTATTCCGGTAAATAAATGGACGGTCCCGACCGCGGCCCTCGGCGGCGTATTTATTGTTAGCGCGCTTATTTTATTAATGAACTATAACCACCCTTATACTTTTACTGCGCAGAAAGCGGTTATTTCTATTCCTATTACGCCGCAGGTTACCGGAGTGGTTAACAGCGTCACCGACAAAGCGAATCAGCGCGTCAAAAAGGGTGAGGTGCTTTTTACTATTGACCCGGCGCGCTATCAGGCGCGGGTCGACCGTCTGCAGGCCGACCTGGTGACGGCGCTGCACAGTATTAACACCCTCAAAGCGCAGCTCTCTGAAGCCCAGGCCAACACCACCCGCGTGTCGGCGGAACGCGATCGCTTATACAAGGACTATCAGCGCTACCTGAAAGGGAGCCAGGCGCGGGTGAACCCGTTCTCGGAAAGTGACATCGATAACGCCAGGCAGAATTACCTTGCCCAGGACGCGCTGGTCAAGGCGTCGGTGGCGGAGCAGGCGCAGATCCAGAGCCAGCTGGACAGCATGATCCACGGCGAGCAGTCGCAGGTGGCCAGCCTGCGCGCCCAGCTGGCGGAGGCGAAATATAATCTCGATCAGACCACCGTGCGGGCGCCAAGCGATGGGTATATCACCCAGGTGCTGATCCGTCCGGGGACCTATGCCGCCTCGCTGCCGCTGCGTCCGGTGATGGTGTTTATCCCGGAGCAAAAACGGCTGATCGTCGCCCAGTTTCGGCAAAACTCCCTGTTAAGGCTGGAGAAAGGAGACGATGCGGAAGCGGTGTTTAACGCTCTGCCCGGGCAGGTGTTCCACGGCAAACTGGTGAGTATTTTACCGGTGGTGCCGGGAGGAAGTTATCAGGCGCAAGGGGCGTTACAGTCGCTGACCGTGACGCCGGGCAGCGATGGCGTGCTGGCGACCATCGAGCTCGACCCCAATGCCGAAATTGATGCGCTGCCTGATGGTATCTACGCGCAGGTGGCGGTCTACTCCGACCATTTCGCCCACGTCTCGGTGATGCGTAAAGTGCTGCTGCGGATGACCAGCTGGATGCACTACCTCTATCTCGATCATTAATGCGATCGGCGGCAGGTTGAGCGGGACGCTCACCTGCCTTTTGTCCTGCCCTGAGCCATACTCATATCTTTGTTGGCGATAATTTGTTGGCGATAAGGAGCAGGCTATGAAACTGATCGGCAGCTACACCAGTCCCTTTGTGCGCAAAATCTCCGTGATCCTGCTGGAAAAGCGCATCCCTTTTGAGTTTGTCAACGAATCCCCCTACAGCGAAAGCAACGGTGTGGCGCGCTATAACCCGCTGGGCAAAGTGCCGGCGCTGGTGACGGACGACGGTGAGTGCTGGTTTGACTCCCCGGTCATCGCCCAGTATCTGGAGCTGCTGGGCGTGGCGCCGCCGATGATCCCCGCCGACCCCAGAGCCGCTCTCAGGATGCGCCAGCTTGAAGCACTGGCGGATGGAGTGATGGAGGCCGCCCAGGCGCTGGTGCGTGAAAAGGCTCGCCCGGGTGCGCAACAGTCAGAGCAAGAACTGCTCCGCCAGCGGGAGAAAGTGGCTCGCGGTCTCGACAGGCTGGAAGCCTGCGCGGCAGACGGAACGCTGCGCGGCGACGAGGTTAATCTGGCGACCATTTCCACGGCCTGCGCCATTGCTTATCTGAACTTTCGCCGGGTCGCGCCCGGCTGGTGCGCCACCCGGCCGCAACTGGTGAAGCTGGTGGATGCGTTGTTCCAGCGCGCCAGCTTTGCGCGTACCGAACCGCCGCGGACTTGACCCAGGCAGGTAACAGTTTGCGCAAGGAGGCGTTACAATCGCCGCTGATTGTTGACTCCCTCTCCCGTCGGGAGGGGGGAAAATAACTTACCGCCAGGCCCATTCATGACTACCGAAATTCGTGCGCTTTATACCCGGCTTCCGGCCATTGACCGCTTACTACGCGACCCCGCTTTTTCTCCCCTGCTGGCGCAGCACGGCCATTCGCAGGTGGTGGCGCAGCTGCGCCAGATGCTGGATGAGGCGCGGGAACAGATTAGCCAACGGCAGACGCTCCCTGACTGGAGCCATGACTGGCAGCACGCCTGTGAGCAGCGGCTCACCGCCGGCCAGCGGAGCGCCCTGCGTCCGGTGTTTAATCTCACCGGTACGGTATTGCATACCAATCTGGGGCGCGCCATCCAGGCGGAGTCGGCCGTGGAGGCGGTTGCCAGCGCGATGCGCGCGCCGGTGACGCTCGAATATGATCTCGACGACGCCGGGCGCGGCCATCGCGATCGCGCCATTGCCGATCTGCTGTGCCAGATCACCGGCGCGGAAGATGCCTGTATCGTGAACAACAACGCGGCGGCCGTTCTGCTGATGCTGGCGGCCACCGCCAGCGGTCGCGAAGTGGTGGTCTCTCGCGGCGAACTGGTGGAGATCGGCGGGGCATTTCGCATCCCCGACGTGATGCGCCAGGCGGGTTGCCAGCTGCACGAAGTGGGTACCACCAACCGCACCCATGCCAAAGATTATCGCCAGGCGGTGAATGACAATACCGCGCTGCTGATGAAGGTCCACACCAGCAACTACAGTATTGAGGGCTTTACCAAAGCCGTCGACGAAGCGGAGCTGGCGGCCATTGGCCGCGAACTGGACGTCCCGGTGGTGGCCGACCTGGGCAGCGGGTCGCTGGTGGATCTCAGCCAGTATGGCCTGCCGAAGGAGCCGATGCCGCAGGAGATGATCGCCGCCGGGGTGAGCCTGGTCAGTTTCTCCGGCGACAAGCTGCTCGGTGGCCCGCAGGCCGGGATTATCGTCGGCAAACGCGCGCTGATTGCCCGGCTGCAAAGCCATCCGCTGAAGCGGGCCCTGCGCGCGGATAAAATGACCCTCGCGGCGCTGGAAGCCACGCTGCGCCTCTATCAGCACCCGGAGGTGCTGACGGAGAGATTACCGACGCTGCGCTTGCTCACCCGTCCGGCGGAAGAGATCCGCCGGCTGGCTGAACGCCTGCAGCCTGACCTGGCGGCACACTATGCTGATTTTGCCCTCAGCGTGGCAGCCTGCCAGTCGCAGATTGGCAGCGGCTCGTTACCCGTCGACCGCCTGCCCAGCGCGGCGTTGACCTTTACCCCGCATGACGGCCGCGGTAGCCGGCTGGAGGCGCTGGCGGCCCGCTGGCGCGCGCTGCCGTGTCCGGTGATTGGCCGCATATATGACGGTCGGCTCTGGCTGGACCTGCGCTGTCTGGAAGATGAAACCCGCTTTATGGAGATGTTGTTACGATGATTATTGCCACCGCTGGACATGTTGACCACGGCAAAACGACGCTGCTGCAGGCGATAACCGGCGTAAATGCCGATCGTCTGCCGGAAGAGAAAGCGCGGGGAATGACGATCGATCTCGGCTATGCCTACTGGCCGCAGCCGGACGGGCGGGTGCTGGGATTTATTGACGTTCCCGGGCACGAAAAGTTTTTGTCCAACATGCTGGCGGGGGTGGGCGGTATTGACCATGCGCTGCTGGTGGTGGCCTGCGATGACGGCGTGATGGCGCAAACCCGCGAGCACCTGGCGATCCTGCAGTTGACCGGAAAGCCGACGCTGACCGTGGCGCTCACCAAAACGGACCGCGTGGCGGCCGCTAGGGTGGAGGAGGTCCAGGCGGAGGTCGAGCAGACTCTGCGCGAGCTGGGCTTTGACGCCGTCGCTTTCTTTCCCACCGCGGCGGCGGAAAACATCGGTATTGCCGAACTGCGCAGCCATCTGCTGCAGCTTGCGGAGCGCCCCCGCCCGCAGCAGCAGCGGTTTCGCCTGGCGCTGGATCGCGCTTTTACCGTCAAAGGCGCGGGGCTGGTGGTCACCGGGACGGCGCTCTCCGGCGAAGTACGGGTCGGGGATACCCTATGGCTTACCGGCGTCAACACGCCGATGCGCGTCCGCGGCCTGCATGCCCAGAATCAAGCGGTTGAGCAGGCGCACGCCGGGCAGCGCATCGCGCTGAATATTGTCGGCGATGCACAGAAAGAGGCAGTGCACCGCGGCGACTGGCTGTTGTCCTCACCGCCGCCGGAGCCTGCGGAACGGATGATTGTCGAGCTGCAGTGCCATACGCCGCTCAGCCAGTGGCAGCCGCTGCATATTCACCATGCTGCCAGCCACATTACCGGCCGGGTGTCGCTTCTTGAGGGCAACCTGGCGGAGCTGGTGCTGGATACTCCGCTGTGGCTGGCGGATAACGACCGGCTGGTGCTCCGCGATATCTCTGCGCGTATGACGCTGGCCGGCGCACGGGTGGTGACGCTGGATCCCCCGCGTCGCGGCAAACGTAAACCGGAATATCTGCAGTGGCTGCACGCCCTGGCAGCGGTCGGCGCTGACGATGCGCAGGCGCTGGAGTTACATCTGCAGCGGGATGCCGTCCGGCTTGAGCACTTCGCCTGGGCGCGGCAGCTCAGCGAAGCCGGAATGGCGGCCCTGATCCAGCGACCGGACTATCTGCAGGCCGGACAGCGCCTGCTTAGCGCGCCGCTTGCCGCCCGCTGGCAGCGAAAATTGCTGGATGCCCTTGCGCGCTACCATGAGCAGCATCGAGACGAGCCGGGCCCTGGCCGGGAGCGCCTGCGCCGCATCGCGCTGCCGATGGAAGATGAAGCGCTGGTGCTGCTGCTGATTGAGCAGATGCGCGAGAGCGGCTTAGTCCACAGCCATCACGGCTGGCTGCATTTGCCGGAGCATAAAGCCGGGTTTACCGACGAGCAGCAGGCGGTCTGGCAGAAGGTGGAAACCCTGTTCGGCGACGATCCGTGGTGGGTGCGCGATCTCGCGCGCGAAGTCCATGTCGAAGAGTCGCTGATGCGCGCGGTGCTGCGCCAGGCGGCGCAGCAGGGGATGATTACCGCGATCGTGAAAGATCGTTATTACCGTAACGATCGGATTGTCGAATTTGCCAATATGATCCGCGATCTCGATC
>ENA-UERQ01001167-UERQ01001167.1-human-gut-metagenome-genome-assembly--contig:-NODE-1167-length-14145-cov-8.435954_pt1 | contig 14145 bp, 9 predicted proteins | sample MGYA00242986_ERZ507987 | MGnify/ENA primary metagenome ERZ507987 (study PRJEB26167, sample SAMN06115429) | human gut metagenome | host: Homo sapiens | place: China:Chongqing | collected 2015-04-15...
AATAATTTGATAGTCGATAGTATTCTCCATTCTCCTCCTTCGGGAAGGAGGAGTCCCCGTAGGGGGAGGTGGTAGGTGAATGCGTAAGTCGGTTATTATCAGCATTGTGTATCCACCTACCACCCCGGCTTTCAGCCACCCCTCCTTCCCGAAAGGAGGGGAATGGAGATACTACCGACTTGCTAAATTACCACCAAATTTGCAGAAGTACGCCTCTCCTTCCTTATTAGCCAATATATAATCTAACCACTTGTTTCCTGCGGCGCAACTTTAGTTTCAAAGGCTGGAAACTCTAGTTCCAAAGGCAGGAAACCTTAGTTTCAAAGGTGAGAAACTTTAGTTTCTAACGCTTGAAACTAAAGTTTCAGAGCCTTGAAACCAATCGTTTCATGCCTTGAAGCACTTTGTTCCTCACCGGGAAACAGAAATTGCCCCTAGTTACTGCTTTCGTTTACAGTAGATTTTATCCAAATTAGCAGGTGATAGGTGATAGATGAGGTGATAGGTTGCAAACAACCTATCACCGTTCTGAAAGCATGATGAATAAAGGGATTCGCAAAGTAGGTGATAGGTTGAAAGAGGATTTTCGTTTTTTTATATGGAAGAGAGTAGTCGGATAATACAGAACTTCCTGTATTTATTCCTGTATTTCTGCTGCATTTCAAAAAAAAGATATATCTTTGTCATACGCTTTCTGCTCATCAGCGTGATGAAATTGGCAGAAGGCGTTTTTATTTCCTAATGGAGTAAAAGTGTATTATCTCTCACTTCTGAAATCTAGCAGTTTCTATTTAGGAGAGAGATGATACAACAGATACTCCACGTGAATGGCTGTATATCAACATATCAGTTAGAGATGTGTTATATATAAATGCATGGCGTGGATGTCTGTTGTTATCATTATCTTCCTAAAGGTTTGCTAGGCCGCAGAAGTGGATAATGGTGCAGCAGCATTCACGTCTTTTTTGTATCCGGTCGGTTTCATAAACCTTCAACATACTCTAGCCAGTTCCCGCCAGCTGGACTGCAAAAAGCGTGAATGCTCGTTGTGCTAATAAACATGAATAAAGTATTATTCATTCCCTTATTGTATGACACATAAAAGAACAAACGCTATGGCACAATGGATTAGCATAGAAGAAGCAGCTGTGAAATATGGATTTGAGGCAGAATACCTCTGGGTTCTGATAGAAATGAGAGAAATCATAGTAGACTACCAAAGACCCGATGTTGACTTTATAGACGACAGAAGCATTCAGGATTTTGTAGAACGGAACAGACTGGGGGCTACACAGATGTATATCGATAAACTGGAACGATTATGCATAGATAAGTCCCGGCTTTGTTCAATATACACGTCACTTTTAGGCAAGCAGGACAAGGAAATCACAATATATAAAGGAGCAAAAGTCTTATATGACGTATTGCAAGCCAAGTGGCTGAGACAATGCGCCCGCATGCGGAAGTTAGAAAAAGAACTTGCATTGGCGCAAACCGCCTGTCGTGCCTGTTGGTTCAAAAGATTCTGTATGAGAATCCGGAAATGAAATTAAACTATCAGAGAAGGCGCGGGAATAGGAGTGGATGAACAATAGCGACTTTGAGCGAACAAAAAACCGATAAATTGTGTTTATTTATTCTAATTATATATCTTTGTCCCGAATTATAAACACGTAAATTTATGAAAAAGATTTTTGGTGCTTTATTGATTGCTGTATGTATTGGTATGGCAATGCCTGCTCAGGCTCAAATACATTTTGGTGTAAAGGGAGGTTTGAACTTGTCAAAAGCGAGCTTCTCTAATGTGAAAGAAAACTTTAAGAAGGATAATTTTACCGGCTTCTTTATTGGCCCAATGGCTGAGTTTAATATTCCAATCGTAGGGTTGGGGGTAGATGCTGCGTTGCTTTTTGCCCAAAGAGGTATCAAGGTTTCTGATGCCGACGCGGATGTTACTGTGAAGCAGAACGGTATTGATATCCCGGTTAACTTGAAGTATAACATCGGCTTGGGTAGCCTGGCCGGTATTTATCTGGCTGCCGGTCCTGATTTTTATTTCGACTTTGAAAAGAAAACCGGAATCGACAAGAAGAAGGCGGAAGTAGGTATCAATGTAGGTGCCGGCCTGAAGTTGCTGAACCATTTGCAGGTGGGAGCTAATTATAATATCCCATTGGGCGACACTGCTGATATTGACGGCGGCGGTTCCTATAAAACCAAGACTTGGCAGGTATCTGTTGCTTATATTTTTTAGCGGATAATTTACTTTAACATAGTAGAACAAGAGGCTTTCGACTGTCGGAAGCCTCTTTTTTTATATCTTTGTGCCTGCAATGAAAAAGTATGTAGATGTCATATTACCGCTTCCGCTTCCAAAGAGCTTTACTTACTCTTTGCCGGACGAGTGTGCGGAAGAAGTGAAGATCGGTTGTCGCGTGGTAGTTCCTTTCGGACGGAAGAAGTTCTATACGGCTATCGTTCTTAATGTTCATTATTGTGCTCCGACGGAGTATGAGGTGAAGGACATATCTGCATTGCTGGATGCTTCTCCTATATTATTGCCTGTTCAATTCAAGTTTTGGGAGTGGATAGCCGATTATTATCTCTGTACGCAAGGGGATGTTTATAAGGCGGCGCTGCCTTCGGGATTGAAACTCGAAAGCGAAACGATTGTAGAGTATAATCCCGATTTTGAAGCGGATGCACCATTGCCGGAACGTGAACAGCGCATTCTGGATTTGCTTGCCGTGGATGCACAGCAGTGTGTCACTAAGCTGGAGAAGGAGAGCGGGATAAAAAATATTCTGACTGTCATCAAGTCGCTGCTCGATAAAGAAGCGATTTTTGTAAAGGAGGAGTTGAGGCGTACTTATAAACCCAAGACGGAGGCGCGGGTGCGGCTTGCGGGTTCGGCGGATGAAAAACGGCTGCATATACTGTTTGATATCCTGTCGCGTGCCCCGAAGCAGTTGGCATTGTTGATGAAATATGTGGAATGTTCGGGGATTCTGGGAAATGAAGTCCCGAAAGAAGTCTCCAAGAAAGAACTGTTGCAACGCGCCAATGTGTCGCCTTCCATTCTGAACGGTCTGGTAGAGAAAAAGATATTTGAGATTTATCATCATGAGATCGGCCGGTTGAACCAGCAGGTGAAGGAGGTCGTCGAACTGAATACGTTGAATGAGTTTCAGCAACGGGCACACGATGAAATCGTACAGTCCTTCCGGGAAAAGAATGTCTGCCTGCTTCATGGGGTGACGTCCAGTGGTAAGACGGAAGTATATATTCATCTGATAGAAGAAACTATTCGTCAGGGAAAGCAAGTATTGTATTTGTTGCCTGAGATTGCCCTGACTACCCAGATTACAGAACGTCTGCAACGGGTTTTCGGCTCTCGGCTGGGCATTTATCACTCTAAGTTTCCCGACGCCGAACGGGTGGAGATATGGCGGAAACAGTTGGGAGAAAATGGCTATGATATTATTTTGGGAGTCCGTTCTTCCGTTTTCCTCCCTTTCCGGAACCTGGGACTGGTGATTGTGGACGAGGAACACGAGAATACTTATAAGCAGCAAGACCCTGCTCCCCGTTATCATGCACGTAGCGCAGCTATTGTACTGGCTGCCATGTATGGAGCTAAAACACTGTTGGGAACGGCTACTCCTTCTATCGAGACATGGCAGAACGCGACGGACGGAAAATACGGCTTTGTCCAACTGAAAGAACGCTATAAAGAGATTCAGTTGCCGGAGATTATCCCGGTAGATATCAAGGAACTGCACCGTAAGAAACGAATGGTCGGACAGTTCTCGCCTCTGCTGGTACAATATATGAAAGAAGCCCTGGAACAGAAGGAACAGGTGATTCTTTTCCAGAACCGTCGCGGCTTCGCTCCCATGATAGAATGCCGTACTTGCGGCTGGGTGCCGAAGTGCAAAAACTGTGATGTGAGCCTGACTTACCACAAAGGAATCAATCAACTGACCTGCCACTATTGCGGCTATACCTATCAACTTCCGAAGGCCTGTCCCGCTTGCGAAGGTACGGAACTGGTGAACCGCGGCTTTGGTACGGAAAAGATTGAGGACGACATCAAAATCCTTTTCCCCGAAGCAGCTGTGGCGCGTATGGATTTGGATACCACCCGCACCCGCTCTGCTTACGAAAAGATTATTGCAGACTTTGAACAGGGAAAGACCGATATTCTGATCGGTACGCAAATGGTGTCGAAGGGTTTGGACTTCGACCATGTAAGTATCGTCGGAATACTGAATGCCGATACGATGTTGAATTATCCCGATTTCCGTTCTTACGAACGTGCCTTCCAGCTAATGGCACAAGTAGCGGGACGCGCCGGGCGTAAGAATAAACGCGGACGTGTGATACTCCAGACCAAGAGTATCGACCACCCTATTATTCATCAGGTGATTGCCAATGACTATGAAGATATGGTAGGCGGGCAACTGGCGGAGCGTCAGATGTTCCACTATCCTCCTTATTATCGCCTGGTATATGTTTATCTGAAAAATCATAATGAGTCGTTGCTGGATCAAATGGCGGCGGTAATGGCCGGCAAGTTGAGGGCAGTATTCGGCAACCGGGTGCTGGGACCGGATAAACCTCCTGTTGCCCGTATCCAGACACTGTTCATCAAAAAGATCGTTGTGAAGATAGAACAGAATGCCCCAATGGGGCGTGCCCGGGAACTGCTTTTGCGCATTCAACGGGAGATGATAGAGGATGAGCGTTATAAGTCCCTGATAGTCTACTATGATGTAGACCCTATGTGATAAAAGAAATTATTCCCCCTTATTAATAAACCTTGTATTAATTTAATTAACTAACCATGAAACGATTTACAATTTTTTCTCTGACTTGTTTCCTTAGCATGGGTTCTGTGTTTGCCCAGCAAGGAGTAACCCAGTGCGGCGTTCCGACAGGACAACCGAAGTTCCCTTTACAGGCTTATCAGGAATTGCCTGACCCTGCAGCACCTTCCGAAAAAGAATGGGCGGCAGTCACGGCACCGCAAGTGTCGTGGGGAACAATTGATGTCCGCTACGCGAAACATCAGCTTCCGGCTTTGAAGAAAACCACGAACACCTCTCTGAAAGGCTGGCGCGGCGAACGTGTGAATGCCCAAGCGGTCGTGTGGACAGGCACGGAGCTGAAGGACTTGAATTTCAGCTTTACCGATTTTAAGGATAAGAAGGGGAACTCTCTTTCGGGAGATGCGTTGACAGCCGGCTTTGTCCGCTACGTCATGACGGACGAACTGAACAAAGACGGAAGAGGTGCGTGCGGCTATCGGAAGTCGGTGGACTTTGACTCTCTATTGGTAGCCGATCCGATTGACTCGGAACTGAAAACGATGGCTTTGCCTGCTCGTACTGTTCAGCCTATCTGGGTACAATGCTGGATTCCCCAGTCTGCGGTTCCCGGAACTTATAAAGGACAGTTATTGGTTAACGACGGCTCGAATCTGTTACAGCGCCTCAATCTTGAGATTACGGTTTCTTCCCGCATACTTCCCCAACCCTCGGAATGGGCTTTTCATCTGGATTTGTGGCAAAGCCCGTATGCCGTAGCCCGTTATTATCAGGTGCCTTTATGGAGCCAGGAGCATCTGGACGCTATGCGCCCTCTGATGAAAATGCTGGCAAATGCCGGGCAGAAGATTATTACGGCTACTTTGACTCATAAACCCTGGAACGGGCAGACGGAAGATTATTTCGACACAATGGTGACTTGGATAAAACGTGCAGACGGTACGTGGACGTTTGACTATACCATTTTTGACCGTTGGGTGGAATTTATGATGAGTGTCGGCATTGACAAGCAGATAAACTGTTATTCAATGGTTCCCTGGAAACTGTCTTTCCAGTATTACGACCAGGCTACGAACTCGTTGAAATTTGTGAAGACCGCACCGGGCGAACAGGCTTATGAAGAAATGTGGGTGGCAATGCTTGCTTCTTTTGCAAAACACCTCAAAGAAAAAGGCTGGTTTGATATTTGTACGATTGCTATGGATGAGCGCCCAATGGACGTAATGCAGAAGACTCTGAAAGTGATTCGTAAGGCTGATCCGGATTTTAAAGTTTCACTGGCTGGAAATTATCATGCGGAAATTGAGCCGGATTTGTATGATTATTGCATTGTGATCGGTCAGAACTATCCCGAAGATGTACGTCTCCGCCGTAAAGCCGAGAATAAGCGCACTACCTATTATACTTGCTGCACGGAAGCACACCCCAATACGTTTACTTTCTCCGACCCGGCCGAAGCTGCCTGGATGAGTTTCTATTCTTCAAAGAAGCATCTGGACGGTTATCTGCGTTGGGCGTACAACAGTTGGCCGTTGGAGCCGTTGCTCGATTCCCGTTTCCGTACCTGGGCAGCCGGAGATACTTATCTGGTATACCCCGGAGCACGTAGCTGTATCCGTTTCGAACGTTTGATCGAAGGAGTACAAGCACATGAGAAAATAAATATTCTTCGTCAGGAATTTGAGAAGAACGGAAATAAAGCCGGACTGAAGAAGATTGAGAAAATGCTGGCTCCGTTCAACTTGGGGGATATGCCGGAGATCCCGGCAGCTGTCACCGTGAACTGGGCGAATCAGATTTTGAACTCATTCTAACCGGCGTAACACCGGAGCAAGGTTTCCTTGTGGCATATTGTCAAGTATTAAAAGTTTATTATGAAGAAAATATTATTTGTTTGCTTGGGAAATATCTGCCGTAGTTCTACGGCAGAGGGTGTAATGCTTCATTTAATAGAGGAGGCGGGACTGGAGAAAGAGTTTGTGATAGACTCCGCCGGAATCCTGTCTTACCATCAGGGAGAGTTGCCGGACAGCCGGATGCGTGCCCACGCTGCCCGTCGGGGGTATCAACTGGTGCATCGTTCACGCCCGGTACGAACAGAGGACTTTTATAATTTTGATCTGATTATCGGTATGGATGACCGTAATATTGAGGACCTGAAAGATAAAGCTCCCTCTCCCGAAGAATGGAAGAAGATTCACCGCATGACGGAATATTGCAACCGTATCCCCGCAGATCATGTCCCCGACCCCTACTATGGTGGGGCCGAAGGTTTCGAGTATGTGCTGGATATTTTGGAAGATGCCTGTTCCGGCCTGCTTATTTCTTTAACTCAGGATAACTGATCCGGGTATGATAAGCAATCTTTAGTTTTTCTTTGAATACAGTTTTTATTGTGGCAATATCTTTGAAAGTAATAGGGCATTCCTTGAAGTAGCCCTCTGTAACCTGGGAGTCAATAATCTTGTCGACCAGGTTACTTATACTTTCTTCCGTATATTCCGGCAGACTGCGTGAAGCTGCTTCTACGGCATCCGCCATCATCAGGATGGCCTGTTCTTTAGTAAACGGGTTCGGACCGGGATAAGTGAATAATTCTTCGTTCGGCTCCTCGTCCGGATGTTCGTTTTTCCACGAGATATAGAAATATTTTGTTTTCCCCCGTCCATGATGCGTACTGATAAAGTCTTTGACGGCTTTAGGCAGATTGTGTTTGTCGGCTAGTTTTAATCCGTCCGTGACATGACTGATCACGACCTGTGCACTCTGTTCGTAGCTCAGGTTCTTGTGCGGATTGACCCCTCCCGACTGGTTCTCGGTGAAGAAAGCCGGATTCTCCATTTTTCCGATATCGTGGTACAAAGCTCCCGTACGTACGAGCTGGCTTTTCGCACCGACGCGGATAGCTGCTTCTGCCGCAAGATTGGCTACCTGCATGGAGTGCTGGAAAGTTCCCGGTACCGTCTCGGACATCTGGCGCAGTAAGTCATTATTGATATTCGATAGTTCCACCAAAGTGACATTGGAGGTAAATCCGAATGTTTTTTCCAACAGGAACAACAGCGGATAAGCGAATAATAGCAGAACTCCATTTATTATAAAATAGGTGTACATCCGCAAATTCAGTTTCGAGAAGTCATTGGAAAGCCCGTTCTCCGTCATTAACTCGAAGGCAAAGTAAATGGCGGCATAAGTCAATATGACTAATAGCGCCGTCCGGAAAAGCTGGGATCTTTGGGATAATTCCCTTAAACTGAATATCGCAACCAGTCCCGCCGCCAACTGGGTCAGGATAAATTCATGCGGGAAGCGTAGGGATATGGAGCATATTAATATCGTGATGACGTGTGTCAGGAAAGCGGTCCTTGAATCGAGGAACACACGAATAATGATCGGCAACATCGCATAGGGGATGATATACACATTGAATATATTGTGTGTGACCATGAAAGCCGTGACTATACTGTAAAATACAATCAAAGTGAACAGCAGCGACAAACTGCCCTTCCGTTGATAATAGTCTTTCCGGAATAAATCAAGATAAAGCATGAAACACAACATCAGCATACCCACAAACAGAATCTGCCCTCCGAGAATCAGGCGGCTTTGCCCCATTGACTCATTCCGCTTAATGGATTCTTTCCGCAGTGATTCCAGAATATTATAAGTTTCCGGGCTGATGATCTCTCCCCGGTCGATAATCTTTTGTCCGCTGACTACCAGCCCGTTCGCCCAGGAATAGTTGTTCAGCATTTCTTCTTTGGCAGTCTGGGTGCGTTGTTCGTCAAAAGTGAGGTTGGGAGTGATGTATTCGTTCAACGAACATTGTCTTAGAATATCCCGGTTGAAATGGGTAGAGTCAGCCGAAAGCAGGTATTCGTAAGCCTTCTTCACCGTGTAAATCTCCTCGGTGGGATGCGGGTTGGCTAGCTTGTCGTCTATAACCATGATAGACGAAGTGCTGTCTTTTTGCAGTTGCTGTATGTCTTCTGTCGATACAATCCCTGCCTGATAGATTTCTTTGAGCGTGCGTTCGATATACCGCAGGTAATCTATGGATGGAAGGATCCCTTTCAGGTTCGTATGATAGTTCTCCTTCAATTTGCTGATGGCGCCCTTTTCTATCTTCTTGTCGAGCTCGTAGTAAGGTTGGAAAAGAACTAACAGACTGTCTTGTTCGCGCTTCACCACCGCCTCGTCTTTATAGATAGGAAAATCGAAAGTAGCTATCAACTGCCCGTACTTCCAGGGTTTGTTTATATCAAACTGGTAGTTGAACTTCCCGTCGCGCGGTAAGAAATAAACAATCAGTGCCACAGTAGCCACAAATAGCAGTGATTTATATAGCAAATCTCTCCATGAGAAACTCTTTTTCTTCTTCAAATGTTCCATACGCATTGAAATTTTTGCGAAAAGTACAAAAAAAAACAATAGTGTGGAAAAAAAGGTTTAATTTTGCCACGATTTACCTATACTAACCCAAATTATGGCAGAAAGAAAAGTAAGAGTTCGTTTTGCTCCGAGTCCTACGGGAGCACTGCACATCGGTGGTGTGCGTACAGCTTTGTATAATTATCTATTTGCGCGTCAACACGACGGAGACCTGATATTTCGTATAGAAGATACTGACTCTCACCGGTTTGTTCCGGGAGCGGAAGAGTATATACTCGAATCTTTCAAGTGGTTGGGTATCCACTTTGACGAAGGTGTGAGCTTCGGTGGGGAACATGGCCCGTACCGTCAGTCGGAACGCCGCGAAATCTATAAGAAATATGTAGAGGTTTTGCTGGAGAATGGAAAAGCATACATCGCCTTTGATACCCCGGAGGAACTGGACGCCAAGCGTGCGGAAATTGCTAACTTCCAATATGACGCATCTACCCGAGGGATGATGCGTAATTCACTGACTATGCCGAAGGAAGAAGTGGATGCACTGATTGCGGAAGGCAAGCAATATGTAGTCCGTTTCAAGATTGAACCGAACGAAGATGTTCGTGTGAACGACTTGATCCGTGGTGAAGTGATTATCAACTCATCTATTCTGGATGATAAGGTTCTTTATAAATCGGCCGATGAACTGCCTACCTACCACCTTGCTAACATCGTGGACGATCATTTAATGGAGGTTTCCCATGTGATCCGTGGGGAAGAATGGTTGCCTTCCGCTCCGCTGCACGTACTGTTGTACCGTGCTTTCGGCTGGGAAGATACCATGCCGGAATTTGCTCACCTGCCTCTGCTCTTGAAGCCGGAAGGCAACGGCAAACTGAGCAAGCGTGACGGTGACCGTCTGGGATTCCCCGTATTCCCGTTGGAATGGCATGATCCGAAATCGGGAGAGGTTTCTTCCGGTTATCGTGAATCCGGTTATTTGCCTGAAGCTGTCATCAATTTCCTTGCTTTGCTTGGCTGGAATCCGGGTAACGATCAGGAAGTGATGTCAATGGACGAACTTATAAAGTTATTCGACTTGCACCGTTGCAGTAAGTCGGGTGCTAAATTTGATTATAAGAAAGGTATTTGGTTCAACCACCAGTATATCCAGCAGAAACCGAATGAAGAGATTGCCGAACTGTTTGTGCCTGTATTGAAAGAACACGGTGTGGAGGCTCCTTTCGAGAAGGTTGTTACTGTGGTCGGGATGATGAAAGACCGCGTAAGTTTCGTAAAGGAACTGTGGGAGACATGCAGCTTCTTCTTTGCGGCTCCTACCGAATATGATGAAAAGACAGTAAAGAAACGTTGGAAAGAAGATTCGGCTAAGTGTATGACCGAATTGGCGGAAGTAATTGCCGGCATTGAAGATTTTAGTATTGAAGGGCAGGAAAAGGTCGTAATGGACTGGATTGCGGAAAAAGGTTATCATACAGGTAATATCATGAATGCTTTCCGTCTGACTCTGGTAGGCGAAGGCAAAGGCCCGCACATGTTCGACATTTCCTGGGTATTGGGTAAGGAAGAGACTGTGGCTCGTATGAAACGGGCGGTAGAGGTTTTGAAGTAATCGACATACATAGTACTATGCTTTACAACCTGGCAATAGTCATTTATGACTTTTTCGTCCATTTGGCTGCTCCGTTTAGCCGCAAGCCCCGGAAGATGATGAAAGGGCATTGGGTGGTATATGAACTTCTACGCCAACAGGTGGAGAAAGGGGAGCAGTATATCTGGTTCCATGCCGCTTCGCTTGGTGAGTTCGAGCAGGGACGTCCCTTGATAGAAATGATTCGGGAAAAATATCCGAATTATAAGATATTGCTTACTTTTTTCTCTCCGTCCGGTTATGAAGTGCGCAAGCACTACCGGGGAGCGGATATTGTCTGCTATCTGCCGTTTGACAAACCGCGGAATGTGAAGAAGTTCCTGGATATCGCAAACCCTTGCATGGCATTCTTTATCAAGTACGAGTTTTGGAAAAATTATCTGGACGAACTGCATAAACGCCGTATCCCGGTGTATAGTGTGTCTTCTATTTTCCGCCGCGATCAGATCTTCTTTAAATGGTATGGAGGGACATATCGGAATGTGTTGAAGGATTTCGACCACCTGTTTGTGCAGAATGAGACTTCCAAACGTTATTTGTCAAAGATAGGTATTAACCGTGTGACGGTAGTGGGTGATACCCGTTTTGACCGGGTATTGCAGATTCGCGAGGAAGCCAAAGATCTTCCGTTAGTGAAACTGTTCAAAGGAGACAATACCTTTACTTTTGTGGCGGGAAGCTCTTGGGGACCGGATGAAGATTTATTCCTTGAGTATTTCAACAATCACCCGGAAATGAAGCTGATTATAGCTCCCCATGTAATTGATGAAAATCATCTGGTAGAGATTATCAGCAAACTGAAACGTCCTTACGTGCGTTATACCCGTGCCGACGAAAAGAATGTATTGAAAGCTGACTGTCTCATTATTGATTGTTTCGGATTGCTTTCTTCTATTTATCGTTATGGAGAAATAGCTTATATCGGGGGTGGTTTCGGGGTTGGTATTCACAACACTTTGGAGGCAGCCGTGTATGGTATTCCTGTGATTTTCGGACCTAAATACCAGAAATTTATGGAAGCTGTTCAATTGCTGGAAGCAAAAGGAGCCTATTCTATCAAAGATTATGATGAACTGAAAACTTTGCTGGATCGTTTCCGGACTGATGAGGTATTCTTGCGTGAAACCGGTACAAATGCGGGGTATTATGTGACAAGTAACGCCGGAGCTACGGAGAAGATTATGCACATGATTAATTTCTAATTATAAAAGTCCCCTAATTTTAGTTCTCTGTAATGGGTCAATCTAAAATAAGGGGACTTCTCTCTTCTTAAAGGGGATTTCATACTCCGAAATCCTGCCCTGAAAAACAATTCTCTTTTATTAGTATTTGTACGGACTTATATCTTATTGATTTCTTGTTCCAGTAAATCTTTTAATTCTTTGGTGGTAATGTGAGTAAATCGTTTCACTATATTCCCTTGCTTATCTATTAGCAGATACATCGGTAACCCTGTCATTTGAAAATGTGTCCAAAGATATTCCCATTGCTCTTTGTCCAGCCAGTAATGTTCGCCTGCGATATCTTCTATGAGTATTTCCCATGTCTTCTTTATCGAACTGGGGCCGGTGAGGTAAATGAAAGCTACTTTGTCTTCACTTATATCTTTCTTTAGCGGCTCATATTCTTTGATAATCTGCCGGCAACCGCCACACCAGGTAGCCCAGAAATCGATAAACTGTACTTTGCCTTTATGACGTGCAATGAGTGCATCCAGCAGTTCTTCTTCTGCCACTTGCGGCGCTTCGTAGATGGTATATTTCTTTGTTGTTGCCTTCTTCCGGGGTTGCATCTGACGGTTCATGTCTTGAATGATGCCTATGAATATAGGATTTGTAATTTCCGAAGCCATGATTTCCTGCCGGGAGGTCAACGGTTGTAGGTTGTAAAGGCTGGAGCGCATATAGATTGCGCGTATGTAGTCAACCGGCAAACAGGTGCTGTCTTGCAGGATATGCCCCAGACGTTTTTTGGCTTCGGAAAATATTTTCCAGTTACAGTCGTCTCTCTCTTTAGTATATTTGCGGATGAGTGTCATCAAATCGTTTTGCTGCCGGAAGATTACTCCTGCTTTAAAAGCTGCTTCATATTGATGAATGAGTGTCTGCTCCTCTTTTGTGAGCGGTGCGTTTTCCAATAGATATTTTTCCATAGAGAGTGGGTCATAGTGTGTATCATATAAGAAGTTTGTGACTACATTACGGTAATTATAACAATAAAGTGCCAAAGGGTGATTGACAGGAAAATCTTTCAGGTAGTTGTGAAAATCATCAGGTAAATGTATATCGAGGAAAGCTGCAAAAGCTTGTTCTCGCGTAATGTTTTCTTTCTTCTGATAAGCTGTTTGCAGACAATAGTGGGTAGCTTGCAGGTTTTCCAGACAATCAAATGCGCATGAAAGATTGGCTAGTGTACGAGTGTCTTCGCTGAATTGCGACTGTGTGTTGTTGTGCGCTATGTACTGTTTGTATTGGTTGATGCAGCGTTCCTTGAACTCGTTGGCACTGATGCCTGCAATAGAATCCAATAAGTCGCCATCTCTATAAACAGGAGGTATCTTTGTTATCAGTTCCGGCTGGCACCATTCATTGTTAATGGTAGCATACTGACCACTATATACAAATTGTTTTCCTGGCAGATTGCTTAAATTGATAGTTACATTGGTCTCTTTTTCGGGACTTAACAGAATGACTAAATCTGCATTTCCTATTATCATCCGTACTTGAGCACTATGGTAGAGAGGAATATTAATCGTGAAACTTCCATCTGCTTCAACAGTCGGATAAAGTGTCTCGGCTGTTCCCATTACGATATTGGGAGCACCGATCTTGAATATCAGATTGTCGTCTGGATTGTAATTGGCGATTGTCCCACTCAGGATGGCTTGTCCTTTTTTATACTCGGGGGTCGGTAATTGTGCCTGTGCTAGATTGAATAACAAAGACAGGCAAAGGAAGGTAAATAGTCTGCTCATAGTAGTTCTTTTATTGTATGGATTATTTCTTTATCGGTATTCTCTTTACTATAACTTCTGATTCCTTCTTGATCTACAATGAAAAAGTAAGGTGTGGCACCGCTTGTCTGATATTGTTTGATTACTTCATTGGCTACGTTTAGAATAGTATCATTCAACTTCTTCCGGTTTGCGTAATTTCGAATAGAAGATACTTGGCGGCTCCAAGATTCTATTGCGATAAGCTCAAACTCTTCACTGGTGAATGATTCTTTTAGCTGTTTCAAGAAGGGGATGGCTGCCTGACAGGCGCCACAACC